>Ga0207657_10000100_pt1 | contig 83023 bp, 78 predicted proteins | sample KBSC33metaG_FD_184316 | JGI IMG/M metagenome (GOLD analysis project Ga0207657, IMG submission 184316) | Corn rhizosphere microbial communities from Kellogg Biological Station, Michigan, USA - KBS C3-3 metaG (SPAdes) (version 2) | ecosystem: Host-associated > Plants > Roots > Rhizosphere > Soil ...
CCTAGGCGAGGAAGCGGATGGGGGCCGCGCGATAGACCGGCCGGCCGCCCTGCACGACCTCGCGGCACGGGTTGTCCGCGATCGGGTAGGCGAGGGCTCCCGGCCGGTCCACGTCCCAGATCGCGAGGTCCGCGAGCTTGCCGACCTCGAGCGTGCCGCGAGAGTCGAGCACCCCGAGGGCGCGCGCCCCGTTGCGGGTGAAGCCGGCGAGGGCCTCCTCGGTGGTCAGCCCGAAGAGGCGGCAGGCCATGTTCATCATCATGGTGGGCGAGGTGGTGTGCGAGCTCACCGGGTTGCAGTTGGTGGCGAGCGCCATCGGCACCCCGTGCTTGCGCAGGAGCGCCACCGGCGGGCGCTGGGTCTCGCCCATCGTCCAGTGCGCGCCGGGCAGAAGCGTGGCCACCGTGCCCGCGGCCGCCATCGCCTGGATGGTGGGCTCGCCCGCGAACTCGAGGTGATCGGCGGAGAGCCCCTTGAACCTGGCCACCAGGTCCGCCGCGCGGTAGTCGCGGTACTGCTCGGCGTGGAGCTTCACCGGCAGGCGGTTGGCCTGCGCGGTCTCGAAGAGCCGGGTGATCTGGGCGTGGGTGAAGCCGGTGGTGTCGCAGAAGCCGTCGACCTGATCGACCAGCCCCTCCTTCACCGCGGCGGGCAGGACCTCCCGGCAGAGGTAGTCGACGTAGTCGTCGGGGCGGCCCCGGTACTCGGGCGCGATGCCGTGCGCGCCCAGGAACGTGGTCACGATGCGCACCGGCAGGTCACGCCCGAGACGGCGGCCGATGCGGAGGCAGCGCAGCTCGGTGTCGAGGTCGAGGCCGGCGCCCGACTTGCTCTCGAGCGTGGTCATGCCCGCCGCGATCAGCTTGGCGACCCGCGCGGCGGACGCGGCGTAGATCTGCTCGTCGCTGGCCCCGCGCGTCTGGCGCACCAGACCGCCCACGCCGCCGCCGGAGGCGATCATGTCCGCGCGGCTGCCGCCCTGGGTGAGCAGCTCGAAGTCGGCGAGCGAGTCGCCGTAGTAGACCGCGTGGTTGTGCGGATCGATCAGGCCGGGGGTGAGGAGACGGCCCTCGAGGTCGTGGACGGTCCGCGCGCACGCGGCGGGGGCGGCCGGCAGCGCGGAGGCCGCGCCCACCCACGCGATGCGCCCGTCCTGGGCCGCGAGGGCGCCCGCCTCGATGAGCCCGAAGGGCGAGCCGGTCGTCATCGTCGCGACCTTGCCGTTGTGCCAGAGGGCGTCCCACATGGGGCCCGCAGTCTAGCAGGTCACTCGTCGGCGGTCGGAGGTAAGATCGGGCTCAATGAGCACCTCCCAGGGGAGCACGGCCCGGCAGACGATCCCCGCGCGGCGGGGCGCGGCGGCCCGGGTGCCCGCGGGCCGGCACGTGCGGGTGATCAACACCCACGGCACCCAGGTGGTGGACACGTGGGCCTTCGCGGCGAGCGATCCGGCGGAGTGGATGTCGATGGAAGCGAGCCGGGCCGCGTTCCTGCGGCTGACGCCCGCGGTCGGCGATACCTTCCTCACCAACCAGCGGCGGCCGATCCTGACCCTGGTCGAGGACACCGCGGGCGGCGCGCACGACACGCTGATCGCCTGCTGCGACGCGCCCCGCTACGGGCTCCTGGGCGTGCAGGGCCACCACGACAACTGCCGCGACAACCTGCACGCGGCGCTCGGGGGGCTCGGGATCTCCATCCCGGCCACCCCGGCGCCGCTGAACCTCTTCATGAACATCCCGTGGACGAGCGACGGTCGCCTCGAGTGGGCCGAGCCGGTGTCGACGCCCGGGTCCTACGTGCGCCTGCGGGCGGAGATGGACCTGATCGTGGCGTTTTCCGCCTGCCCTCAGGACATCCTGCCGGTCAACGGCCGCACCGGCACCACCACCGAGGCGCACTTCAGCATCGAGTAGACGCCCTGGGAGTCGCGGCCTCAGTGCCGCTCGAGCTTCTGGACGTAGATCTCGTTGGCGACCACGCTGTTGGCGTTGATGCTGTCGGCGTAGATCACCGACGCCACGACCTCCGGGGCCTTCAGCTTGCCCTCGCTGTCCTCGATCTTCACCCGCTGGCTCTGGTGCACGGTGCCGCGGATGTCGTCGGCCTCGATCTTGTTGGCGTAGATCACGCCGGCGCGCACCATGCCGGCCTCGATCTTGTCGACCCGCAGGGACTGCGCGGGAGTCGGGTCCGGCGCCGGGGTCACGACGGTGACGCCGGCGGGCGGAGGCGGCGGCGCGTTCGGCGCCACCACGACGGCCGGCGTGTCGAAGCGCACGTGGTTCGCGGACACGACGGCGGCCGGGGCGATCAGGGCCGCCGCGCCGGCGGCCAGAGCGATCGATCGGGTCTTCTGACGCATGGGTCACTCTCCCTTCACGGTCGGGATTCACGCGCGTCGCATCTCGTCGCGCGCTGGAACAGGAGGGGAGCATCGCCGGTGCCAGTCGCGAAGCCGCCGCCAAACTACGCGTTCGGCCGATCCGGCGGCCGGATTCCGGAGTGGCCGGGAAGGATCGCCCGGGTAAGGCATACAGGTCGGCGGGATCTCGCGCGCCGGGCCACAACCTCCCAGCAGGAAAATGTCGGAATGTAAGACCTGACCCCTAGACGAAGCGGGTTTCGCCGCTGCGGATGAAGTGGAGGGCGGCGCGGGTGGGGGCGCCGAGCTGGGCGCGCCAGTGGTCGGCGTAGGCGCGGATCTGGGGCGCGTAGCGGGACACGAGCGCGTCGATGCCGGCGGCGAGCTGGTCGGTCTTGTAGTCGATGATCGTCCAGCCGGTGCTCGTCCGGTACGCGAGGTCGACCACGCCGTGGAGCAGTCGCGGCGGCCCGTCGGGCGCGGGCACCGTCACCGCGAAGGGGACCTCGACCGCGCGCTCCTCGGCGGCGAGCGCCTCGCGCCAGAAGTCGGCCGCCATCACGCGCTCCACGGTGTCGAGCGCCTCCGGGATCACGCGCTGCAGCTCCGGGGTGTCGAACGCGAACCAGTTCGCCAGCCGCTCCAGGTGCGCGCGGTCACGCGGCCCCGGCAGCGCGTGCTCCAGCAGGAAGTGGATCAGGCTGCCCCACGCCATGCCGGTGTCGGGCTCGCGCGTCCGGCCCTCCTGGAGTGGATGTCCGTACGGACCGGCCCGGTGCGCGGTGCCGGTGACGGACTCCACCTGCCACGCGGGCGCGCGCAGCGGCGCCATGCGCGACTGCCGCGCGCGCTCGGCCGCCCCGCGCGCGCCCGCGCTCAGGTCCGGCTGGGCGAGCGGCAGGGGGATCGCCACCGGGGGGACCGCGAGCACGGGCACGCGGGCCAGGAAGGGATCGAGCTGCGCCCACGAGCGGGCCCGGCTCGCCTTCGCCGGGCGGCTGACCACCAGCAGGTCCCTCGCCCGGGTGGCGGCCACGTAGAGCAACCGCCGGTGCTCGGCGGCCAGGTACTCGCGCTCCTCGTCCTGCAAATGCTCCCAGCCCTCGGGGCGCCCGAGCGGCTGCCGGCCGAAGTCGCCCCTGGGGCGCGTCAGCTCGAAGTAGCCGCGCGCGTGGAGCCCGTCGCGCACCACGCGCACGTCGACGGTGTCCGGCCAGCCGCGGCCGGGATCGGCCAGGAAGACCACCGGCGCCTCGAGCCCCTTGGCCTTGTGGAGGTTCATCAGGCGCACCACGTCGCGGCGTCCCGGCTCGAGGGGCACCGACTCCACCTCGGCGGACTCGAGGTCGTCGATCAGGGCCTCGGCGGCATCGGCCAGCGTGCCGCCCTCCTCGGTGATCTGGCGGATGCGATCGACCGCGTGCAGGAGATCGCCCGCCTCGGCGCCGCCCGGGCTGCCGGCGCTGGTCATGGCCAGGAGGCCGGTGGCTTCCAGCACGCGCTCCACCGCGGCGGGCGCGGGCAGCCGGCGCGTCCACTCGTACATGGACCGGAGCGCGCGCAGCCCCTCGCCGACCGGTCCCGGCGCCTCTCCCACGTCGGGCGCGGTGATCAGGAAGCCGCCGCCGGCCCGGCGATGGCGGAAGAGCTCGGCGTCGCTCAGGCCGAAGAGCGGCCCCCGCAGCACGCCCACCACCGCGGGGCCGTCGTCCGGATCGATCAGCGCGGCCAGGAGGTCGGCGAGCCCGGTCACCGCGGGGGACCGGGCGAAGGCGGCGCCGCCGCTCACCTCGACGGGCAGGTGCATCGCCTCCATCGCCTTCGTGTAGGTCGGCAGGGCCCTCCGCGCGCGCGTGAGCAGCAGGAAATCGCCGGGCGCGCGGCGCCGGGCGTCCACCTGCGCCCGGATGTAGCGCGCGATCGCGTCGGCCTCGAACTCGACCATCGCGTCGGCGCCGGTCACCGTCTCCGGGATCTCGAGCCGCCGCACGCCGAGCGCGGAGCCCTTGTCCTCGCGTCCGGCCTGGAGCGCGGCGAATGCGGGCTGCTGCGCGGTGGGCTCGGCCGGGAACAGGGCCCCGAAGGCGAGATTGGCCCACTCGCAGAGGGCGGGCACGGAGCGGAAGCACGCGGTGAGCGTGGCCACCTGGCCGCCGGAGGCCAGGATGCACGCGCGCACCCGCTGGTAGATGTCGATGTCGGCCCGCCGGAAGCGGTAGATCGACTGCTTGGGATCCCCGACCACGAAGAGGGCCCCGGGCCGCAGCGGCACCGCCGTCCAGTCCCGCTCCGCGCCGGGCGCGCCGGCCAGCAAGAGAATGACCTCCGCCTGGAGGGGATCGGTGTCCTGGAACTCGTCCACGAAGAGCCAGCGGTACTTGTCCTGGAGGGCCGCGCGGACCGTCGGGTCGTCGCGCAGCAGGGCGGCCGCGTACTGGAGCAGATCGTTGTAGTTGAGGGTCACCGCGCGCCGCCGCGCCGCCGCGGCGTGCTCGCGCCCCTCGATCAGGAGGGTCACCGCGAGCCGGTAGACGTACCGGTACCACGCCTCCAGGAAGGGCAGCGCGACCTCGTGGAACTTCGCGCACGCGTCCTCGATGCGCGCCTTGGAGGTCTTCCCGGCCGGCCACCACTTCTGGACCACCACCGGCTGACCTCGCCACTCCGCGATCAGCTCGGCCACCACGCGCGGCTCGTCGAGGGACAGGACTCGCAGCCGCCGGGCGAAGTCGCGCATGCGCTTCTGCACCGCGCACGTGGTGTCGCGCGCCGGGCCGTCCGGCAGGAGCGCGGTGAGCGTGGCCCAGAAGGTCTCGAACGCGGCCCGCGCGGGCCCGGCGTCGGGTCGCGGCGCCTCTCCCACCGGGAACTCGACCTCCGCGTAGTTGCAGACGGTGGCGAAGGCGTGGTCGAGATCCACCGGCCGCACGCCGGCCTCCACCAGCTCGTGCAGGGCCGGGGAGCCCTGGGCGCGCAGCCGGTCGAGGTACTCGCGCCAGGCGTGACGGCGCTGGGCGACCTCGTCGATCTCGTCCAGCTCGCTGAAGCCGGGCGCGACGCCGGCCTCCACCGGTCGCTCCCGCAGCAGGTGGGCGCAGAAGGCGTGGATGGTTCCCGCGAAGAGATGCTCGAGCCGCCGGAGGGCCAGCCGCGCCCGGGTCTTCCGGGTCTCGTCCCGCTCCTCGACGAGCGTCCGCTCGAGGGTGAGCTGGAAGCGCCCGCGCAGCTCCGCGGCGGCCTTGCGCGTGAAGGTGACCGCCGCCATCTGCTCGACCTCGTAGCGCCCGGCCAGCACGCCGGCGGCCATCCGCTGGGCGAGGCACTCGGTCTTGCCGGACCCGGCGCCCGCCTCGACGAGCAAGTTGATGTCGAGGCGCTCGCGGATCAGGTCGCGCGCGGCCTGGTCCGGCGCGGCGGCCGGGCGCCTAGGCATGTCCGCCGAGCCTCCGGTAGGCGTCGAGGGCCGGATTGTCCGCCGCGAGCTTGGCCTTCGCCCGCTCCGCGGCGCGGCGGCCGCACGCGCGATCGAACTCGCAGTAACGGCAATCCTCGTCGAGGTCCGCGGAGTGGACGAAGGCTCCCCGCGCCAGCACGTCGAAGAGGTCGCGGAGCACGACGGCCACCTGCGCCTGGGTCTCCGCGGGACGCACGAGGCGGTGGGCGCGGCCCCGCGCGGTCGGGAAGTAGTAGGAGCCGACCGCGCGAGCCTGGGCGTCGCGCTCGCGCAGGAGCTCGACCGCCACCAGGGCGTAGAGCGCGTGCTGGAGCTGCCGTCCGCCCGCGAAGGGCCCGTCGAGGCCGCCCGGCAGGCGCAGCATCCCCGTCTTGTAGTCCATCACCTCGTAGGTGCCGTCGACCAGCCGGTCGATGCGGTCGATGCGGCCGCGGAGGCGGAAGCGTAACCCCTCGCCCAGATCGAGGGTGACCGGCTCGCGCCGTCCGAGCGCCTCTCCCTCGGGGGCGCCGCCGAACGCGATCTCGAAGCCGAGGGGGCTGCGCCCGGCGTGGTCCTCCGCCTCGAAGCGGAGGAAGAGGGTCAGGTCGTTCTGCAGCTCGCGCGCCTCGCGGTCGAACACCCCGTCGGATGGAGGCGGCACCAGCGCCCGGTGCGCGGCGAGCGCCTGCTCGGCGAGCTCGCGCAGGCGCGGCCCGTGGCGCGCGGGGTCGGGCGTCTCCCGCCGGTCCCGGATCTCGCGCATGATCGCGGCGTAGAGCTCGTGCAGGATCGAGCCGCGGGTGAGCGGGTCGAGCCACACGTCGGGGTTCGGCTCCGCCTCGTCGATGGGATCGAGCCCGAGCCCGCGCTGGAGGAAGTAGCGGAACGGGCACTTGGCCAGCTCCTCGAGGCTGGTGGGCGAGACGGTGGCGCCCGAGGCGCGCGGGTCGAGCCGGGGACCCGCCTCCGGCACGAAGCCGTCGTACTCGGTGAACGTGTCGGAGTCGCGCGCCTCCTCCGCCACCGCGCCCTGGGCCAGGGCCGGGAAGCCCTCGCGCACCGCGGGGAGCGAGCCGGTGTCGGCTCCGCGCAGCCCGGCCAGCCACCAGCCCGCGTCGCTCAGCGCCTCGGCGGGCGCGGCCGGCACCGCCGAGACCGGCTCGCCGAGGTGCTCCACCAGGCGCTCGTACGTCCACTCCGTGTCGGGCTGGAGCAGACGCGCCGCCTGGAGCAGCACCCACGAGGGGAACGTCGTGCGTGCCCGGCGCAGGTCGCGGCAGGAGTAGCTGAGGCACACGCGGCCGCCGAGGCTGCCGAGCCGCGAGACGATGCGGTAGAGCGCCTCGCTGGCCCGATCCTCCGAGGTGCGCAGCGCGGGGTCGGTGCCCCGGCGCTCGGCGTCGAGAAGCACCGGGTCCTCCACCAGCGCCGGGAACACCCCGCCCTCCTCGAGGCCGATGACGAAGGTCCGGGGTCGTCCCGCGTAGCCCGCGTCGGCCAGGGTGGTGACGTGCAGGTGCCCGGGCCGCGCGCGGTCGCCGCCGACCGTGATCCCGTCCAGGCGGCCGCGGATCAGGGCGAGGGCCTCGGAGGCCGGGCGCGTCAGGTCGCCGAGCGCGCGCAGGTCGCCGAGCGCCTCGGTGAGCCGCACGGTGGCCTCGCCGTCCAGCTCGCTGCTCTTGCGCGCGAAGGTCTTGACCAGCGCCACCGCGGCGTCGAGCCAGCGCCCGAGCGGCGCGGCCGGCTCCTCGGGCACCAGGGCCAGCAGCGCGTCGGTCCAGTCCATGAAGCGCCTCGTCTGGGCGGCTCGCGCGCGAGCGCGCGCCCGCTCCTCCTCGCTCCGCTCCGGATCGACGGCCCGCGCCTCCAGGCTCTCGATCGCGCGGCCGAGCGCCGCCGCGTACGTCTGCCGGCCCCACGTGGCCTGCGCGCGCGCCAGCAGCCGCGCCGCCTGCCCCGCGGTCAGCTCCACCTCCCCCTCTCCCCCCTCGGGTCTTTCCCCCTCTCCCCTCAGGGGAGAGGGCCGGGGTGAGGGGGTCCTACCCTCCCGCGCGTCCACCCGCACGTCCCCCGACTGAAGCATGCGCCGCAGCCGGCTCGCGGCCAGGCCGCCCTCCACCCACTCGCAGAACGCGAGCAGCGCGCGCCCCGGCCGCGTGAGCGCCGCCGGAATGCCGGGACCGATCGTCAGCGGCCACTCGTGCCGCTGCGCCTTCTCCCACACCAGCGCCGCCTGCTCCGGCATGGGGCAGGCGATCTCCACCTGGTCGAGCCCGGTCGGCGCGCCGCCGGGCTTCGCGGGCGCGCCGAGCTCGCGCGCGATCCGCCGGAAGACCTCCTCGACCTCCGCCTCCCGGCCGCCGGCGCAGAACATCACCAGCGTCCCGTCGGCGGGCGGCGCCCCGGCCGGCTCCATGAGCAGCGCGAGGCGCTCGGCGTCGGTGGCCGGCGCGGGCGTCACCGATGCCAGCGGCGCGGCCAGCGCCGGCATGCGCCGCGGCACGTCGAGGCCGGGCAGGGCGAGGGCCCGGGGCCTCGCCACGGTGCCGCCGAGGGCGTCGAGCAGCCGCCGCTCGAGCGGCGCCCAGATCGCGGTCGGCAGCTCGATCCGGAGGTCGGCGGGCTGCACGGGACAGACATCCAGGTGCGTGAGCGCCTCGTGGTACACGAGCGCCCGGTCCGCGAGCCGACGATCCGCCAGGTGCCGCTCGTAGGCCTCGAGCAGCGCCCGCAGCTCCGCGTGCTTGCGCGGGTTGACGAAGGCCGCGGACGGCAGGTCGGCGGCGGCGCGGCCCGCCATGCGCAGCTCCGCCAGCGTGGCCCAGAGGGCCTCCGCCATCTGCGGCTGCTCGGCGAGCCCGCGGAAGTACACCGGCACCGTCGACGGCAGCTCCAGCAGGAGCCGCATGATCAGGGCCGGCCCGATGCCGTCCGGCGCGGGGTCGATCCCGCGCTCGACCAGGAACGGTGCCGCCATCGGCAGCGCGAGGTCCAGCGGGGTGGTGAAGCGCAGGTTGGTCCAGCCCCCGGTCCCGAGCGCGAGGCGCTCGGCGAGCGTGTGCCCCAGGGTATGGCTCGGCACGATCACCCACTTGGCGCGGGTGCGCTCGGCACGGCAGATCTCGGCGAGCTGGGCGAGGAACGGGGTCACGGTCTACCGCTCGATCTTACACAGGGCGCGGCGCCCACCTCGGGCTCACTGCGCCCGGGGCAAGCGCGGGCCCGAGCGCGTCATGTAGAACACGAGGCCGCCGGCCAGCACCACGAGGCCGACCAGCGCCAGCCAGCGCTCCACCCGGTGCACGTCGGCCAGGATCGCGTTGATCTGGTAGCTGAAGAAGTAGGCGAGCCCGAAGGTGATCGGGATGGTCACCACCGCGGCCGCCGCGTCTGCCACCGCGAACTTCCAGAACGGCACCCGCGCGGTCCCCGCGCTCAGGAACGCGGCGGCCCGCAGGCCGGCCACGTGCCGCGCGGTGGCCACCGTCTTCATGGCGTGGTCGCGGTACGCCTGCTCGAGCCACCGGGTCCGCTCCGGGGTCAGGAGGCGGCGCACCGGCCACCAGCCGCGCACCCGGTCGCCCCAGCGGCGGCCGATCCAGTACAGGATCATGTCGCCGGAGAGGGCGCCCACCACGCACACCGGCAGCGCGAGCCACCAGTGCGCGAGGCCCTGGTGGCTGAGGATGCCGGCGGCCACGATCGGCATCTCCTCCGGAACGGGCAGGCCGAGGCTGCTCAGCAGCAGCACCGCGAGGATGCCGCCATAGGTGAAGCGCTGGACCAGCTCCTGGAGAATGGCCATGGACCCGGAGGGTAGCACCGATGGCGTCGGGCGAGGCGCCCGCGCCTTGACAGCCGCACGCCGGCCGCGCAGTATCGCGGCGTGAGCGGTCCCGCGCTGATCCACGTCGTCGTCAGCGGGCTCGCCACCGGCTGCATCTACGCGCTGGTCGCGCTGAGCCTCGTCATCGTCTACAACGCCACGCGAACCGTGAACTTCTCCCAGGGCGAGATGCTCATGGTCTCCGCCTTCACCGCGTGGTCCGCGCAGCACGCCGGGCTGCCCCTGCCGCTGGCCCTCGTGGCCGGCGTCGCGGCGGGCGGGCTCCTGGCGCTGCTGATCGAGCGGGCGATCATCCGCCGCGCGGTCGCGGCCACCCACTGGGACGTGCTGATCATCACCCTCGGCCTCTCGCTCGTGCTGCGCGCGGCGGCGGGGCTCGTGTGGACCAACGAGGAGCTGCCGTTCCCGGCGCTCTTCTCCAACCGGCCGATCGCGGTCGGTCCGGTGCGGCTGGCCCCGGTGTCGCTCGGGGTCATCGCGGCCTCGCTGATCCTCATGGCCGCCCTCGTGGCCCTCTTCCGCGCCACCCGGTTCGGCCGCGCGATGCGCGCGGTGGCCCAGAACCAGACCGCGGCGCGGCTCATGGGCATCGGGGTGGAGCGCGTGTACTCGGCCGCCTGGGTGCTGGCCGCGCTGGTGGGCGGGATCGCGGGGGTGCTGATCGCGCCGCTCACGTTCCTCTCCACCAAGATGGGGCTGGTCGCGATCAACGGCTTCACCGCCGCGGTCCTGGGCGGCTTCGGCTCGCTGCCGGGGGCGGTGGTGGGCGGCATGCTGCTCGGGGTGATCGAGAACCTGGCGCCGCTCTACCTGCCGACCGGCATCCGCTACTCGGTGCCGTTCCTGGTGATGATCGCGATCCTGGTCGCGCGTCCGCGCGGGCTCTTCGGCCGCGTGGAGCGGCGCAAGGTCTAGTGCGCGCGGCGGCGTGGGCGGTGGGCGTCCTGGCCGCGCTCGGCTGGCCGCTGGTCGCGCCGCGCTACTTCGTGTTCCTGGCCACCCTGGTGGCGGTGAACGCGGTGGTGGCGATCGGGCTCAACCTGCTCTCGGGCTACACCAACCAGCTCTCGTTCGGGCACGCCGGCTTCCTCGCCATCGGCGCCTACACCGCGGCGATCCTGACCCTGCACGCGCCCGCGCTGCCGGTGCCGCTCACCCTGCTGGCCGCGGGCCTCCTCACCGCGCTGGTCGGCCTGGCCCTCGGCATCCCGTGCCTGCGTCTCGACGGGCTCTACCTGGCCATGGCCACGCTCGCCTTCGGCTTCGTGGTGGTGGAGGCCATCACCAACCTCGACCCGCTCACCCACGGCAACGACGGCCTGCGGGTTCCCCTGGCGCGTCTCGGCCCCTGGCTCCTCGACACCGACCGCGCGCGCTACTACCTGGCCTTCGCGGTGGCGGCGGCGATGATCCTGGCCGCGCTCAACCTGGCCGCCACGCGCACCGGCCGCGCGTTCCTCGCCATTCGCGGGAGCGAGATCGCGGCGCAGGCCAGCGGGATCAACGCGGCGGCCTTCAAGACGGTGGCCTTCGTGCTCTCCGCGTTCTACACCGGGGTGGCGGGCGGCCTCTTCGCGTTCGTGGTGGGCTTCCTCTCCCCGGACGCCTTCGACGTGTTCCTCTCGGTGGACTTCCTGGTGATGATCATCCTGGGCGGGCTCGGCTCCGTCTGGGGCTCGGTGGCGGGGGCGGCCGTCGTCACCGTGCTCAACGACGCACTGGCCGGCTTCCAGACCTACCGGCCGCTGATCTTCGGCGCCATCATGATCGCGTGCATGCTGTTCGCGCCCGGCGGACTGGCCGCGATGACAAGGAGGCAGTCATGAGCACCCGATCCATTCTCGTCGCGCTGCTGGTCGGGCTCGTCCTGCTCGGGAGCGGGCCGGCCCCGGCGGCGGCCGAGCAAGGCGTGACCGACACCGAGATCCTGCTCGGCGGCTCCAACTCGTTCTCCGGCCCGCTCGCCTTCACCGGCACCCAGCTGACCAAGATGGGCGTCGATCTCTACTTCCGCGTGCTGAACGATGCGGGCGGCGTGCACGGGCGCAAGATCCGCACGATCTACTACGACGACGGCTACCGGCCCCAGGACGCGGTGGCCAACACGAAGAAGCTCGTGGAGCAGGACGGGATCTTCGCGGTGATCGCCCCCCAGGGCTCGCCGCCGGTGGTGGCCACCCTCGACTACCTGGAGCAGGCGAAGGTCCCGATGCTGTTCCCGTTCCAGTCCTCCACCGCGACCCGCAGCAAGAAGTACGTCTTCAGCGGGCTGGTCCTGAGCGACCGGCAGTCGCACATGATGATCGACTACCTGGCCGGCCCGCGGAAGTTCAAGCGCTTCGCCGCGCTCTACCAGGACGACGAGTACGGCAAGTCGTTCCTCACCGCCTTCGAGGCCGACCTGGGGCGCCACGGTCTCAAGCTCGCCGCCACCGAGCCGGTCAAGCGCGGGGTCACCGACGTGAGCGCCCAGATCGCGAAGCTGCAGGTGGCCAGGCCGGAGGTCACCTTCCTGGTGCTGACGCCCGGTCCCGCCGCGCAGGCGCTCAAGGAGCGGCAGAAGATCGGCTGGGCCGACACCCTGATGGTGTCGACCGGCCCCCTCACCGACGAGACCTACCTCGGGCTGGCCGCGGACGCCTCCGAGGGCGTCGAGGGCCTCGCCACGCTGCCGGACCCGCTGCGGTCGGACGCGCCCGGGGTGAAGCTCTACCGCGAGCACCTGCAGAAGTACGCGGGCAAGAACGAGCCGAACCGCTACTCGCTCTCCGGTTATCTGGCCGGCATGCTCTTCGCGGAGGCGGCCAAGCGCGCCGGCCGCAATCTCACGCGCGACGGGCTGGTCGCCGCGCTCGAGACCTTCAAGGGCTACGACACCGGCATCGTGCCTCCGATCACCATCGGGCCCGACCACGACACCCAGAAGCAGGGTTTCTGGGTGAAGGTGGAGAACGGCCGGTTCAAGCCGCTCTCGGACTGGCTCCGGTCGGAGTGACGCGGCCGTCCGCGCCGCCGCCATGCCGCTGCTCGAGATCGCCGGGCTCTCGATCCGGTTCGGCGGCCTCGCCGCGCTGACCGACGTCGACCTGGCGGTCCGGGCCGGGGAGATCCTCGCCCTGATCGGGCCCAACGGGGCGGGCAAGACCACCGTGTTCAACGTGGTCACCGGTCTCTACCGGGCGGCGGCGGGGCGGGTGCGCTTCGACGGCCACGACCTGCTGGCCGTCGCCCCGCACCGGGTCGCGCGGCTCGGCGTGGCGCGCACCTTCCAGAACACGGAGGTCTTCCGCGGCCTCACCGCGCTCGACAACGTGCTGATCGGCGCGCACGCGCGACTGGGGGGCGGAGTGGTGGCGGCCGCGCTCGGGTGGCCCACGGTGCGCCGCGAGGAGGCCCGCGCGCGCGAGCGGGCGCGGGCGCTGCTGGCCCGCGTGGGGCTGGGCGACGCGGCCCACCGCGACGCGGCCGGCCTGCCCCTGGGTCTCCAGAAGCGGGTGGAGCTGGCTCGGGCGCTCGCGCTCGAGCCGCGCCTGCTGCTGCTGGACGAGCCGGCGGGCGGGCTGAACCCGACCGAGACCCAGGCGCTGATGCGCCTGATCCGGAGCCTCCGCGACGACGATCGCCTGACGATCCTGCTCGTCGAGCACAACATGGAGCTGGTGATGGGCGTGTCGGACCGGGTGGCGGTGCTCCAGCAGGGCCGCCTGCTCGCCGAGGGCACGCCGGGCGAGGTGGGCCGCAACCCCGCGGTGGTGGCCGCCTACCTCGGCGTCGACGACTGACCGTGACCGACATGCTGGTGCTCGACGCGGTCTCGGTGGCCTACGGCAAGCGCCGCGCCCTCGACGGCGTGTCGCTCGTGGTCCGCACGGGCGAGATCGTGTCGCTGCTGGGGGCCAACGGGAGCGGCAAGTCCAGCACGCTGCGCGCGATCTCGGGCCTGGTGCGGGCGGGCGCCGGCCGCATCGTGCTCGACGGGCGCGACATCACCCGCGCGGCGCCGGAGGCCATCGTCGCCGCCGGCATCGGGCACGTGCCGGAGGGGCGCGAGATCTTCCCCGAGTTCACGGTGCGGGAGAACCTGCTGGTGGGCGGCCACACCGTCTCGCGCGCCGCGGTGGCGGACGGCATCGAGCGGGCGCTCGGCCTGTTCCCGGTGCTGGGCCAGAGGGCCGGACAGCTCGCCGGGACGCTCTCGGGGGGCGAGCAGCAGATGCTGGCCATCGCGCGCGCCCTCATGGTGCGCCCGCGCCTGCTCCTGCTGGACGAGCCGTCGCTCGGCCTCTCGCCGCGGCTGGCGCGGGAGATCTTCGGGGTGATCGCGCGCCTGAACGCGGAGGGCACCACGATCCTGCTGGTGGAGCAGAATGCGCGGCGTGCCCTCGCGCTGGCGTCGCGCGCGTACGTGCTGGAGACTGGACGCATGGTCGTCGACGGGCCGGCGGCCGCGCTGGCCGCGGATCCTCGCATCCGGGCCGCGTACCTGGGGCTGGGCGAGGCCGCCGCGCCCTGAGCGGCCGGGAGGAGAGCAATGCCGTTCATCGCGTCGAGTGGGCTCACCGAGGAGGGCACCAGCCGCACCGTGGAGGCCGGCGGCACGCGCATCCACTACCACGAGCTGGGGGCGGGGGAGCCGGTGCTGTTCCTGCACGCCTACGGCCCGGGCACCACCGCGTGGATCGTCTTCCACCGGGCGATCGGCGCGCTGGCGCCGCACTTCCGCTGCATCCTCATGGATCTGCCGAACTTCAGCAAGACCGGCCCCGTCGTCTACCGCGAGGGCGTGCACGCGGTGCAGGCGCGCACCGCGGTGGCGCTGCTCGACGCGCTCGGCATCGAGCGGGCGCACTGGGTCGGCTGCTCGCAGGGCGGGCAGTCGTCCATGGTGGCCGCGATCTCGTACCCCGATCGGGTGCGCCGGTTCGTGATGGGTGGCTCGCACATCGGCACCGGCGGGGACCGTTACCTGATGGCCAATCGCCCCTCCGAGGGCGCCCGCGCCACCCGGCAGGCCCTGGACGACCCGAGTCGCGCGAACATCCACCGCTACCTGCGGGTGCACATCGACGACGAGGCCCTCGTGACCGACGATCTGGTGGACTACATCCACCGCGCCCACACCCGGTCGCCCGAGTTCATGGAGGCGAGGCGGCAGTCGGTGAGCGTGCCGCACGACTACACGCCCGAGCTGGCGTCCATCCGGGCCCCCGTGCTGCTGATCCACGGCCGCTACGACCGCATGGTGGCCTTCGAGGTGAGCATCGCGATCCTGAACCACGTGGCCGACTCGCGGCTGGTGCTGCTGAACGACTGCGGGCACTGGCCGCCGTTCGAGAAGCCAGCGGAGTGGGCCGCGCACGTGCTCGCGTTCCTGCGCGGCTACTAGAGCCCCGCCCGGCGATGTCCCCGCGGCGGTGGCTCTTCACCGTCTTCTACCTGTCTTGCTGGCCCGTCCTGATCATGGCGCTGGCCGGCGACCGGCGCTGGATCCCGGGCTGGATCCCGAGCGGCTGGATCGTGGGGGTGGGGGCCAGCACCGTCGGGTGGCTCGCGTGGCGCGACCCCGCGCTCCTCGCCGAGCGCTACCGCATGCCCGGCACCGGCGGCCAGAGCCGGCGCGATCGACGGCTCGTGTACGCGCTGGCGGTCGGCTTCCTGCTGTGGGTCGTCCTGATGCCGCTCGACGGCGGCCGCTTCCACTGGACCCCGCCGCTGCCCCGCGCCGTCGCGGTGGCCGGCGGCGTGTGCCTGATGCTCGGCTGGGTGCTCGTGTTCCGCGCCATGGCCGACAACACCTTCGGCTCCGCGCTGGTGCGAGTGCAAAGAGAGCGCGGCCACCGCGTGATCACCACGGCATGTTCGTGGGCGGCCCGCTCCTGGCCGGAGCCGCCTCCGCGCTGGTGGTGGGCCTGGCCCTCACCGCGGCCCTCGCGGTGCGGAGCCTGGACGAGGAGGCGCTCCTGTGTACGGCTGGGTGCGCCACCCGATGTACCTGGGCGCCGCCTGCTGACGCGGGAGCTGACCGGCTACGAGGAGTACCGGCGGCGCGTGCGCTACCGGCTGATCCCGTACGTGTGGTGAGGCGCCCTTCGCCTACAGGAACACGCTCAGGTTCTTGTCCAGCAGCACGTTGGCGTCGAGCACGATCGTGCGCCGGGCGATCTTCCACCCGCCCTCGGCCCGGCGCAGCACGTCCTCGCGATAGCCGGAGAGGATCTGGTGGTCGGTCTCGAGGTGCGAGCGGTAGACCAGGAACGCGGTCCTGGCCTGGACCTCGCCGCCCTCGAGCGGGGTGACCTCACCGGCCTCGAGCGGGGTGACCTCAAGGTTGCCCACCAGGTGCCGGGTGCGCGACGGCGGGTCCTCGGCCCACGCCATGCCGGTGTCGAGGCGCGCCACCCGCATCGCGAGGTAGCGCTTGTCCTCCTCGAGGATCGCCAGGTCGCCCAGCGGGGTCAGCTCGCGGTGCAGCTCGCGGCGCGGCACGTTCTTGCGCCGGGGCATGAAGTAGAGCACGTCGTCGGTGAAGAGCTCGAGCCACTCGGTGAGCCGCCGCTCGTCGAGCAGCCACGCCTCGCGGATGTAGAACGGCATCAGCTCGAGCCAGAGGGCCTGGGCGGGCGTGACGCCCCGGGGCGCCTCCGCCTTCCGGGAAGCCGGCCGCGCGCGCTTCTTCTTCACGCGATCACCGGGGCCCGCCTAGCCTTGCATGGTCGCGGTGCCCTCGAAGCGCGCCTTGATCGGCTCGATCGCGACGTCGGCCCACGACTCCGCGTTCATGAACTCCTCCCAGCGCTGGTAGAACAGGCGCTGGTTGTTCTCCGAGATGTAGCGCTCGGAGACCAGCCCCGGGTAGTCGGGGTGGGGGCCCGCGTGCCCGAGGCCCATCGACAGGTCTTGCGGGTAGCGCCGGCCGAGCCGGCTCGCGCTGGCGCTCGTCACCTGGCGCCAGTTGTCGACGTCGTCCTGCTCGAACATGCCGGCCGCCCCGTTGTTGGCCTGGCTGCCGATCCGGATCACGCGCTTGAGCGCCTCCGGCGCCTCGCGGTCCACCAGCACGAAGTGCCAGAACTCGGTCTGGAGCGGTCCCCGGGGCAGGGCCAGGCGGAAGCCCAGGATGCCGTTGGGGAAGATGGAGTGGTTGCCGAGCTGCACGCGGTGCGCCCGGAGGGCGCCGAGCCGCCGCTCCACCTCCGGCATGGTGGCGTCGTGGTAGTCCTGGAACATCTGGAAGGTCTCGCTCGACACCCCGTGCACGTAGCGGGGCACGTTGTCGTCCGCGTCGCGGAACGTGATCGAGTGCCCGTTGACGAAGGCGTGCTTGTTGGGGCTCTCGAACTGGTCCTTGTGCGACAGGCGCGGGCGGCCGAGGAAGGTCGACTGCACGCGGGCGCTCGAAAGATGGCTGGTCGGCACGTGGTAGTTGTCCGAGCAGTTGTCGGCCATCGTCTTCCAGTTGACCGGCTCGAGCCACTTCATGGGCCCCAGCGCCTGCATGCCGCCGTCGCGCCGGTTGAACACGGTGTCGAGGTACCACCGCGCGTCGCCGAGGTACGCCTCGAGGCTCGGCGCGTCCTTGGCCCAGGTGGCGAAGACGATGCCGGCGTAGGTCTCCACCCGCGCCTTCACGAGGCCGAGGGAGTCGCGGTCGAGCGCGTCGTAGTACGCCTCCGCCCGGCCCGGCACGTGGTCGAGCGCGCCGTCGTTCCGGTACGTCCAGCCGTGGTAGGTGCAGAGGAAGCGGTTGGCGTTGCCGTCGTCGCAGCGCACCACCCGGTTGCCCCGGTGCCGGCACATGTTGAGGAGCGCGTGGAGGTCCCCCCGGCCGTCGCGGGTCAAGATGACCGGGTCCTCGCCCATGTAGGTGTGGAAGAAGTCGTCGGGGCGGGGCACCAGGCTCTCGTGGCCGATCATCAGCCACGCGCGCCCGAAGATCTTCTCCATCTCGTCGTCGTAGACCGCCCGGTCGCTGAAGATGCGGCGGTCGATCTTGCCGGTGGCGGGGTCGATGACGGCGTATTTCCGGCGGTTGTCCATCCGCTCCTCCTGTCGCGGTCATTATATAATCCGGGGGAGCAACGCGCGCGGAGGCTCGCATGGATCGATCGTCACCCGTCTCGTTCAGCCACTTCGGCATCTACGTCACCGACCTTGCGCGGATGACCGATTTCTACACCCGCGTGCTCGGCATGCTGGTGAGCGACCGCGGTCAGGTGCCGGGGGGCTCGGATCTGGTCTTCCTCTCCCGCGACCCGGACGAGCACCACCAGATCGTGCTGGCCACCGGCCGGCCGTCGGGGGTGCCCTTCAACGTGGTGAACCAGATCTCGTTCAAGCTACCGGCGCTGGCCGATCTCAAGGCCATGCACGCGCGGGCCCGGCGCGAGGGCATCGAGCAGTTCCGGGTGGTCACCCACGGCAACGCGTGGTCGGTCTACTTCGCGGATCCCGAGGGCAACCGCGTCGAGGTGTTCGTGGACACCCCCTGGCACACCCCGCAGCCGGTGGTGGAGCCGTTCGACATCGAGGCCCCCATCGAGGCGATCGAGCGCGAGACGGAGGCGCTCTGCCGCAACCGTCCCGGGTTCATGTCGCGCTCCGAGTGGCGCGCGGCGCAGGTGACGCGGTTCGCCGCGGCGCGCTAGGCCGCCGCGACCGTCTCGGAGCGCGCCGGCGGTGAGCCTTCACGTCATCGGCACCGGCATCCCGGAGCGCGTGTTCCGCGCCCTGGCCGCGGGGCCTCGCCCGCCGAGGGGTGCCCCGTGAACCGCGTGACCGCGCCCATGTGGGAGCCGCAGGCGGAGACGCTCCCGCGGGAGCAGCTGGCGCAGCGCTCGATCGAGGGGATGCGGCGCACCCTGGGCCGCGCGCTCACCAAGGCCGCGTGGCGCCGTCGCCTCGGGGCGGTCACCCCCGACGACATCCGCGGTCACGACGACTGGGCCCGGCTGCCCTTCCTCACCAAGGACGAGCTCCGCGATGCCTATCCCTTCGGCCTCGCCTGCGTTCAGCCGCGTCGGATCGTCCGCGTGCAGATGTCCTCCGGCACCACCGGCAATCCGATCATCAACCCGTACTCGCGCGGCGACGTGGAGCAGTGGGCCGCGGTGATGGCCCGCTGCTACCTGGCCGCGGGGGTGGGCCGGCGCGACGTGGTGCAGATCACCCCGTCGTTCGGGCTCTTCACCGGCGGCTTCGGCTTCCACTACGGCGCGGAGCGCATCGGGGCCATGGTGGTGCCGAGCGGGGCCGGGCGCACGTCGCTCCAGCTCGCGCTCATGCGCGACCTGGGCGCCACCGCGCTGGCCGCCATCTCGACCTACCCCCTGCGGCTCATCGAGGTGGCGCGCGCGGAAGGCTTCGATCTCCGATCGTTGAAGCTGCGGGTCGCCATCCTGGGCTCCGAGATGTGGTCCGACGACCTGCGAAGCTACATCGAGCGAGAGCTCGCGCTGACCGCCTTCGACATCATCGGCATGACCGAGACCGGCGGGCCCGGGCTCGGCATCGATTGCCCGGCCCGCGAGGGCATCCACGTGTGGGAGGACCACTACTTCTGCGAGATCGTGGACCCCGCCACCGGGGAGCCGCGGGCCGACGGCAACGACGGCGAGCTGGTGGTGAGCACGCTCACCCGGGAGGGGCTGCCCCTGATCCGCTACCGCACCCACGACGTCACGCGGGTGGTGAGCCGCGAGCCGTGCGCGTGCGGGCGCACCCACCTGCGGCTGGACCGCCTGCACGGGCGGACCGACGACATGCTCATCTTCCGCGGGGTGAACTTCTACCCGCGCCAGGTCGAGTCGCTGCTGCTCAAGCAGCCCGGCGCCGGCCCCGAGTACCAGCTGGTGCTCGACCGCGCGCCCGGCGGCAGCGATCGGCTGAGCCTGCTCCTGGAGGTCGCGGAGGGCTTCGATCCGAGCGGCCTCGGGCGGCTCCGGAGCGACCTCCGCCAGCAGCTCCACCTGAGCCCGGAGATCACCCTGCTGAAGGCGGGCGAGCTGCCCCGCGCCCCCGGGAAGGCGGTGCGGGTGGTGGACCGGCGTCAGGCCGGGGAGTAGGTGGCGGCGCGCCGGGCCGGCGCGGGCAGGAGCCGCCCGAGCCCACGCCCGAGATCACGATAATTGATGAGCCGCACGGACCGCCGCGCCACGGTGGTCACGCGCGGATCCGTGAGCGCGTCCAGCTCGAACCGCCGCTGCCAGTCGTACATCGGATCGAACCGCGCGTCGCGATCGCCCGGATGGCAGGCCAGCTCCGACACGCCGGGGCGGATGCCGCCCAGCAGCGACATCAAGTATTCGGGGCTGATGTGCTGCAGGTCCGTCTTGCCGTGCTCCCACTGCCCGTAGAAGTGGCCCAGGTACGTCACGCCCGAGAAGCCGCGCAGGGGGATGCGGCGGGCCCGGCAGAGCGCGACGAACAGCGGGGCCAGCTCGGGGCGGCAGTGGACGTGGTGGTGCGAGTCGACGTGGGTCGGCTCCTGGCCGGTCAGCTCGACGAAGCGCTCGAGCTGGCGCTCGAGCTCCTGCCGCACCGCGCGCGCATCGGAGAGGTCGACGGTGCGCGGGCCCGCGGTGAAGCTCACGTGCAGGCCGACCCCGAGCCGCGGATGCTCGCGGGCGGCGCGCACCGCGGCGCGGGCGTCCGGCATGTCCACCATCAGGCTCGCGCTGGTGACGATTCCCCGGGCGTGGGCCTCGATGATGCCGCGGCTGGTGCCGCGATCGGCGCCGAGGTCGTCGGCGTTGACGATCAGGTAGCGGTCGTCGGAGCGGCGGGGAGCGCAGATCGGCCGGCGCGTGCCGGTGTGGCTCCTGCGGCGGGCGGGCGCGGTATGCATCGCGATTCGCGGAGGGTACAGGCAAGGCCGATGCCATCTCGCGAGGCGGGCGAAAGGCTCGACGTGACGCCGATTCACGACGCGCGGCGAGCGGCCGGCGTCGACGGCGTGGAGACAGTGTGCGCGGGGAGTGTCCAGACGCGCGACAGGGCGCGTCACCGCGCCGCGCAGGCTCTGCGTGGCCGGGGCGCGATCGGGAGGGGCCTAGGGAAGGCCCGGCGCGCCCTCGGCCGACGGGGGCAGCAGCTCCATCAAGCGCGCCGGGCCGAGCGGCATGCGGATCACGCGTCCGCCGTCGGGGCCGAGCGCGTCCTCGATCGCGGAGGCGAGCACCGCCGGCACCGGCAGCGCCCCCGACTCGCCCACGCCCTTGAGCCCGAGGGGGTTGAGCGGGGAGAGCGTCTCCAGGTGGTCGATGGCCATCGTCGGCACGTCGGTGGCGGTGGGCAGCAGGTAGTCCATGTAGCTGCCGGCCAGGAGCTGGCCCGCCTCGTCGTAGGCCACCTCCTCGAGCAGGGCGCTGCCGATGCCGAGCGCCACCGCGCCGTGCAGCTGGCCCTCGACGATCAGCGGGTTGATCAGCCGGCCGGAGTCGTGGCTGATCCAGTAGCCGAGGATGCGGACGCCCGCGGAGAGGGGATCGATCTCGACCACCGCCACGTGCGCGCCCGAGGAGTAGGCCATGTCGGTGGGCTGGAAGAAGCGGGTGGCCTCGAGCCCCGGCTCCACCCCGAGCGCGGCGGTGGCCGCCCCGGCCACCCGAGCCAGCTCCGCGAACGTCACCCGGCGCTCGGGGCGGCGCCGGTCCGAGAAGGCGGCACCTCGCTGTTCGAGATCGCCCTCCCCGACGCCGAGCGCCTGGGCGGCGAGCCGGCGCGCCTTGGCGTGGACGTCGCGCGCGGCCAGCGCGATCGCGCTGCCGCCGACCACCGCGGCCCGGCTCGCGAAGGAGCCGGTGCCGTGCTCCACCCCCGCGGTGTCGCCGGTGACCACGCTGACCTCCGGGGGCGTCACGCCCAGCTCGTCGGCCCCCACCTGCGCCAGCGTGGTCTCGAGGCCCTGGCCCTGCGTGGTCACCCCGCTCCACGCGCTGATGCGGCCCGCCGCGTCGATGCGCACCCGCGCGCTCTCGAAGGGGCCCACGCCGGTCAGCTCCACGTAGGCCGCGACGCCGACCCCGAGCAGCCGGCCGTCCGCGCGCGCCCGCCGCGCCTCCTCGACGCGCGCCTCGTAGCGCGCGCCCTCCAGCGCGCGGCGCAGCACCGACGGCAGGTCGCCGCTGTCCAGGATCACGTGGCCGCTGCCGCGGTAGTTCGGCAGCCCGGTATCCCAGGGCATGTCCTGAGCCCGGACCAGGTTGGCCAGCCGCACCTGGGCGCGGTCGCGTCCGGTCTCGCGCGCCACCAGGTCCAGCACGCGCTCGATGACGAAGACCGCCTGGGGCTGGCCCGCGCCGCGGTAGGGCGTCACCGGCACGCGGTGGGTGTAGCGGCTCTCGAAGGTCGACTCCACGGCCGGGATGCGATAGGGGCCGCTGAGCATCGAGGCGGTGAGCAGCGGCACCACGAGGCCGCGCGGGGTGTAGGCCCCGGTGTCGTGAACGAAGCGGTCGCGCAGGGCGAGCAGGCGCCCCTCGTCGTCGAAGCCCACCGTGACCTCGTGCTCCTGCTCGCGCTCCTGGGTCGCGGCCAGCATGTGCTCGAGGCGGTCCTCGATCCAGCGCACCGGGCGGGCCAGGCGGCGGGCCAGGAAGGGGATCAGCACGTCCTCGGGATAGACGATCAACTTCGCCCCGAAGCCGCCGCCCACGTCGGGCGCCAGCACCCGGATCTGGTGCGGGGCCAGCTCCAGCAGGTCGGCGACGAACTGCCGGATCTGGTGCGGCACCTGCGACGAGGCCCACACCGTGAGCTGCTCGAGCGCCGGGCTCCAGTCCGCCACCAGCCCGCGCGTCTCCATGGGCTGACCGCCGCCGCGGCCGATGCGGAGGCGGAGGGAGGCCACCCGGGGGGCCGCGCGGAGCGCGGCCGCGGTGTCGCCGCGACGCAGGCTCACGCGGCCGGCCAGGTTGTCCGCGATGTCGTCGTGGACCGCGGGCGTGCCCGGCGCGAGGCTCTGCGCCGAGGGCAGGGGCTCGTACTCGACCTCCACCAGCTCGCGCGCGTCCTCCGCCGCGTAGCGGCTCTCCGCCACCACCGCGGCCACCGGCTCGCCCACGTAGCGGGCGCGATCGGCCGCGAGAGGGGCGAAGTTGCGGCCGCGCAGCTCGGGGTGCGGCGGCACCATGGGAAGCGCGCGCCCCGCGCTTCCCAGCTCCGCGAAGGTCACCACGTCCACCACGCCGCGATGCGCGCGGGCGCGCGCGGCGTCGATGCGGTGGATCCGGGCGTGCGCGTGCGGGCTCCGGAGCAGCACCGCGTGGAGCAGGCCGGGCAGCGCGATGTCGGCCACGTAGCGCCCGCGGCCGGTGAGCAGGCGCGGGTCCTCCTTGCGGAGGTGGCGGTCGCCGACGAACTTCACGCCGGGGGAGCGGTCGCGTGGGCGGCCGCGTCCAGCGCCGCCTGCACGATGTGCTGGTAGCCGGTGCAGCGGCAGAGGTTGCCGGAGAGCGCCTCCCGGATCTCCGCCTCCGACGGCGAGGCGTGCTCGCGCAGGTACGCGACCAGGGTCATGAGGATGCCGGGCGTGCAGAAGCCGCACTGGAGCGCGTGGCGCGTCCGGAAGGCCTCCTGGAGCGGATGGAGCGCGCCCGGGGTGGCGAGGCCCTCCACGGTCTCGACCCGTCCGCCGTCGACCTGCACCGCGAAGACCAGGCAGGAGCGCGTGGGCGCGCCGTCGAGCAGCACCGTGCACGCCCCGCACGCGCCGTGCTCGCAGCCGAGGTGCGTGCCGGTGAGGCCGAACTCCTCGCGCAGCAGGTCGGCCAGGAGCATGCGGGGGATGACGCGGGCGCGGCGCTCCACCCCGTTCACGGTCACCCGGACGTCGTGCATCACCGCGTCGCCGGCCATCACGCCGCCTTCGCCCGCGCGGCCGCCGCGGTGAGCACGCGGGCGGCGAGGCCCGCGGCCACGCGGCGCCGGTACGCGGCCGTCGCGTGCAGGTCGGCGCGCGCGTCGATCTCCTCCGCGGCCGCCCGTCCCACCTCGGCCAGACGCGCCGGGGCCGGCGCGGCGCCGAGCAGGGCGGCGGTGGCGCGGGCCAGGTGAGGGCCGTCGCCCGCGCCGAAGATCACCAGGCGCGCATGGCGGCAGGCCCCCGCCTGGTCGACGGCGAGCACCGCGCAGGCGCCGACCAGCGCGAAGTCCCCGTGCCGGCGCGCCACCTCCGCGAACCCGTGACCGGCGTGCGGGGCGGGCGCGGGCAGCTCGATCTCGGTCAGCAGCTCGTCGGGGCCGAGCGCGGTGGCGAGCAGGCCGCGGAAGAACTCGTGCGCGGGGACCGACCGCGCCGCGCGGGCGCTCCGCAGGTGGAAGACCGCGTCCAGCGCGATCATGCAGGCGGGCAGCTCGGCGGCGGGATCGGCATGGGCCAGGCTTCCTCCCACGGTGCCGCGAGCCCGGGTCTGCAGGTGCCCGATCAGGGGCGCGGCCTCCGCGAGCAGCGGCGCGGCGGCGGCGATGCGTCCGTCGCGCTCCAGCGCGTGCTGGCGGACCAGCGCGCCCAGCCGCAGGCCGCCCGCGTCGCCGTGCACCGCGTCCAGCGCGGCGACGCGGTTCAGGTCCACCACCACCGCGGGACGCACCAGGCGCATGTTCATCATCGGCACCAGGCTCTGGCCGCCGGCGAGGAGCTTGGCGTCCTCGCCGTGCCGCGCGAGGAGGTCGAGGGCCTCGTCCACGCTCCGCGGCGCGCAGTACTCGAAGGGAGCGGGCCGCACGCGGGGCGGGCTACACCTTCCCGAGCTTCGGGTGGTCGAACATCGGCAGCTCCACACCCCACGGCGCCATCCGGGCCCGGATCTTCTTGATGAACTGGGGCACGATGCGCATCTCGTCCTCGGGGGTGGTGCCGCCGAGCCCGGCCTCGCAGGCCACGCGGTCGGCGTCGATCTCGAGCGGGGTGGCGGTGCCGCCCTCGATCGCGAGCCAGAGGTTGCGGTAGCCGTTGAACTCCACGTTCTGGATCATCTGGGTGACCGCGCGCTCGATGTTCTGCACCGTCTCCGGCGTGAAGCTCGGGGCCCACGCGTCCAGGCACTGCCAGCCGAACGCGATGTGGCGCACCTCGTCGCGCAGGATCAGCTCCATGAGGCGCCGCACCGCGGGGTTGGTGGCCTTGTGCACGGTCGCCTTGAAGGCGTCGATCAGGATCTCCTCCGCCGCGCAGACCAGGCTCGCGAAGATGCCCTCGAGGGAGGTGTCGGGGTCGAAGGCCATGCGGCGCACCCCGTGGGTGCCGACCGCGCTGGCCGTCGGGGGGTTCTGCGGCTGGGGGAAGTAGCCGCCGAGGCGCTCGGCCATGAGCCAGGAGGCCTCCGCGTGGCGGCCCTCCTCCTGGGTGCGCATCGTGAAGAAGAAGCGCAGGTCGGGCAGCCGGTTCTCCAGACAGAAGCGGAGCAGCAGGGCCGGGCTCTCGGAGATCGCGCCGTACTCGCCCCACGTCCGCCGGCTCCAGTGCAGCCGCGCGGCCATGATCTGCTCCTCGGGGTAGCGCTCGGGATGGAGCTCCTCCCACGGGATATCGGTCTCCGGATCCCACGGGAGCGTCTTGGCGCGCTGCCAGAGCTCCCACACGTCGGGCATGGCGGGAGCGAGCTCGAGGGGGTAGCGGGTCTCGGCGAGATAGGGGCTCATGGGGACATCCTCCTGGACGGAGCGAAGGAGCGGCTCATGCGCGGCCGAGCTCCGGATGGTCGACGACGGGCAGCGCGACGTCCCACATGGCGAGGCGGTCGCGCACCTGGGCGAGGGTGGCGCGGACCACCGCCTTCTCCTGCGCGACGGTGGAGGCGCCGAGCCCGTGCCGGGCGGTGAGGGCCTCCGCGGCGAGCAGGGGCTCGCGGGCCTCCGCGGGGAGCAGCCAGCTGTTGCGGTAGCCGACGAGGATCACGCGCTCCAGCATATCGCGAACCGCCCGCCCCACGTCGGCGCGTCCGCCCGCGTCGAGGGCCGGCATCCGGTCGGCGAGCAGCGCCCAGGCGAAGAGCGCGTGGCGCTCCTTGTCGGCCGCGATCAGCCTCAGGATCTGCCGCGCGGTCTCGTCCCGGCTCTGCTGCAGGTGGCTCAGGCACAGGTTGAGATCGAGCTGATCGTCGAGGCCGCCGAGGGCGGCCACCACCGCCTCCACCGACACGTCGGGGTCCAGCGCCATCTGCGCGAAGGGCTGGTTGCTGGCCCGCGCCACCGCCTCGGCCGGTGTCGACTCGTAGCCGCCCAGCGCCCGGGCGAAGAGGAAGCAGGCCTCGAGGTGCTTGGCCTCCTCCGCGGGGCGGAAGGAGAGGAAGAGCTTGGCGTCCATCCCCGCCGCGCCGGACTCCAGGCAGAAGCGGATCAGCAGCGCGGTGTTCTCGCCGAGGCCGGGATAGGTGCCCCACGCCCGGCGGCTCCACACCAGGCGCGCGGCCTCGCGCACCGGCTCCGGGTAGGCGGCGGCGTCGAAGCGGCTCCACCCGACGTCGGTCTCGGGATTCCACCGCATGCCCTTCGCCTGCCGGTACAGCTCGCGCACCACCGGGCTCTCGGTGGTGAAGCGCAGGGGGAAGCGCCGCTCCCGGAAGCGCTTCTCCTGGGCCTGGTAGCCTCGCAACAGCCGGTCGCTCGTCTCTGACATGGTCTCTCTCACGCGCCGAGGTAGGCGGCCTTGAGCTGATCGTCGGCCAGCAGGTCGGCCGACGCGCCGGACAGGGCCACGCGCCCCACCTCCAGCACGTACGCGCGATCCGCGAAGCGCAGGGCCAGCCGCGCGTTCTGCTCCACGAGCAGGATGGTGGTGCCGCCCTCCCGCAGCCGGGCCAGGAGCCGCATGATCTCCCCCACCACCAGCGGGGCCAGACCGAGGGAGGGCTCGTCGCAGAGCAGGAGGCGCGGGCGGGTCATGAGGGCCCGGCCGATCGCCAGCATCTGCTGCTCGCCGCCGGAGAGCGTGCCCGCGAGCTGGCCGCTCCGCTGGCGCAGCACCGGGAAGAGCGCGTACGCGGCCTCCACGCCCTCCGCGAGACGGCGCGAGAAGCCGGCGCCGCGGGGCAGGGCGTAACCGCCCAGCTCCAGGTTGTCGAGCACCGTGAGGTCGCCGAAGATGCGGCGGCGCTCCGGCACCAGGGCCACCCCGGCGCGGAGCATGATCTCCGGCGGCCGGCCGGTCACGTCGCGTCCGTCCACCGTCACGCGCCCCTCGCTCGGGACGTGGAGCCCCGCGATCGCGCGCAGCAGGGTGGACTTGCCGGCTCCGTTGGCCCCGATCAGCGCCACCAGCTCGCCGGCGCGGATTGTCAACGACACGTCGCGGAGCGCGTGCACGGAGCCGTAGCGCGCGGAAAGGCCGCTGACGTCAAGCAACGGCGGCCACGTCCTCGCCGAGGTAGACGCGGATCACCGCGGGGTCGCGCTGCACCTCGGCCGGTGCGCCCTCCGCGATCTTCTCCCCGTGGTCCAGCACGACCACGCGATCCGAGACGCCCATGACCAGGCGCATGTCGTGCTCGATCAGCAGGATGGTGAGCCCCCCCTCGCGCACCCGCGCGATCAGCCGCATCATCTCCGCCTTCTCGCCGGTGTTGAGGCCCGCGGCGGGCTCGTCGAGCAGCAGCAGGGCCGGCTCCGCGGCCAGCGCGCGCGCCAGCTCCACCAGCTTCTGCTGGCCGAAGGCCAGGCCGCCGGCGGGCACGCGGGCCAGCGCCTCGAGCCCGACCGTCGCGAGCGCGCGCTCGGCGCGGGCGCCGTCGGCCCGCGTGCGCCGGCGCGCCGAGGGCAGGGCCCAGGCCGCGGCGAGAAAGCCGCCCGGCGCGTCGCGCTCGCAGCCGATCATCACGTTCTCCAGGACCGTCAGGCCCGGGAAGAGCTGGAGGTTCTGGAACGTGCGCGACAGCCCGAGCCGCGCCAGGCGATGGGCGGGCAGGCCGCCGAGGGAGCGGCCGTCGAGCCGCACCTCGCCCGCGGTCGGGGCGTAGAAGCCGCTGATCACGTTGAACAGCGTGGTCTTGCCCGCCCCGTTGGGCCCGATCACCGCCTTGATCTCGCCCGGGGCCACGTCGAACGAGCACTCCCGGACCGCGCGGACACCGCCGAACTGCTTGCTGACCGCGCGGACCTCCAGCCGCGGCCCGCCGGCGGCTGCCCGATGGGCGGCGGGGCGAGCGGCCGGCGACGCGGCGCCCGCGCCGGTGGGCGCGGGCTCGGGGCGCGCCGCGTCGGCGCGCGCGGGCGCGGAACCCTCGGCCCGATCCGCCGTCCTCGTCTCGCGCGCCCCGTGGCCGCGGGCGAGGAGTCCCGCGATGCCGCGGGGCAGGAACAGCATCACCACGATCATCACCAGGCCGTAGAGCGGCACCTCCCAGTCGCCGAACTTGCGCAGGGCCTCGGGCAGGATCGTGAGCAGCACCGCGCCCACCACCGCGCCCCAGTAGAGGCCGATGCCGCCGACCGCCACCATCAGCACCAGCACCACCGAGAACAGGAAGGAGTAGATCTCGGGGCTGATCACCGTGATGTAGTGGGCGTAGAGGCTGCCCGCCAGCGAGGCGTAGACCGCGGAGAGCACGAACACGCGCCGCTTCTCCGCCGCGGTGTCCACCCCCATCGCCTCCGCGGCGGCCTCGCTCTCCCCGAGCGCGCGCAGCACGCGCCCCACGCGCGAGTTCACCAGGTTCCGCGCGAGCCAGAGCGCCAGCGCCGCCGCGGCCCACACCAGCCAGTAGTGATGGGTCGCGGTGACCAGGTGGAGCCGCCCCAGGTCCCAGGGCAGGATGCCGGCGAGGCCCGACGAGCCGCCGGTGATCGCGTGCAGCTGCACGAAGGCGAGCTGCAGCACGAGGCCGATCCCGAGCGTGGCCATGCCGAGATAGTAGGACTTCAAGCGCAGGGTCGGGATCCCGACCACGTAGGCCAGCGCGCCGGTCGCCGCCGCCGCGACCGGCGCGCCGAGCCAGGGCGAGAGCCCGTAGCGCACCGACAGCACCGCGGAGACGTAGGCCCCCAGGCCGTAGAAGCCGGCGTGGCCGAGCGAGACCTGCCCCGCGTAGCCCATCACCAGGTTCAGGCCCACCGCGAGGATGACGTGGAGGCCGGCCAGCACCCCCACGTGGACGAGGTACTGGTTTGGCAGCAGCCACGGCACCGCCGCGACCGCGGCCAGGAACGCCAGGAGCGCCCGGCCGGAGACCCGGCCGGGCAGCCGCCGCACCTCGTCCACCGCGCTCCTATAGATCCACCAGACGGAACTTGCCCTGGCGCCACTCGATCATGACCACGTCGCTCTTGGCGAGGCCCCAGTGCCGCTGGGGCGTGAAGGTGAAGACGCCGCCCACGCCCTTGTACTCGCGGACGTGCTCCTCGAGGCCGGCCCGGATCTTGCCGCGCTCGCTGCTGTTCGCGCGGGTGATGGCCTGGGCCACCATGCCGATGCCGTCCCACGCCTGGCCGCCGTACACGTCGGTCTCCTCGCCGTAGCGGGCCCGGTAGCGCGCCTTGTAGTCGAGGATGGTGGCCTTGATCGGATCGGAGTCGGGCAGCTGCTCGGCCACCGGGAACTTGAGCGAGGTGAGCATCAGCCCCTCCGCCGCGTCGCCCGCCAGCTGCATGTAGCGGTCGGCCACGAAGCCGAAGCCGTGCACCAGCATCTGCTTGAGCCCGAGCTGCTGGGCGTTCTTGAGGAACACCACGCCCGCCGGGGTGACCGTCCAGCACACGATGGCCTTGGCGTTGCTGCTCCGGATGCGGGTGAGCTGGGTGGTGAGGTCGTTGTCGCCGGGGCCGAACTCCTCGTAGATCACGCTGACGCCGGCGGCGGGGGCCTGGGCCTTCAGCTGATCGCGCGCGCTCACCCCGAAGGCGCCGGTGTCGTTCAGCATCGCCACGTCCTTGATGCCGCGCTTCTTGAAGAAGTCGAGCAGCCGGGCCACCACCTCCACGTCGTTGACGGTGGACTTGAACACCCACGCCCGCTCCTTCACCGGCTCCACCAGGGCGGTGGCGCCGGAGACGCTCATCAGCGGGACCTCGGCGCGCTGCACGCTCGGCACGAGCGCGAGGCCGATGTCGCTGCGGTTGCCGTCGCCCACGATGGCCTCGACGCCGTCCTGCTCGATGAGGCGCTTGGCCGCCAGCACCGCCTTGGTGGACTCGCTCCCCGCGTCGTAGAGGGTGAGCTCGATGCGCCGGCCGTTGAGCCCGCCCTTCTTGTTGGCCTCCTCCACGAAGAGCTCCACCGAGCGCTTCATGCGGTCGCCCAGGAATGCGGCGGGGCCGGTGTAGGAGAAGATCGAGCCGAGCTTGATCGGGGCGCCCTGAGCCCGGACCGCGCCGGGAGCCAGAAGGCCGGCGGCGATCGCGCCGCCCATGGTCGTGGTGAACTGCCGTCGCGTGAGCATGAGGTCTCCGTGCCGGGCCCGGACGCGGGCGCGGGGGTCGAGGTGAGCGCTCACACCCGCTCGCTCTGGCCGCGCGCGAACAGGCCTCGCGGGCGGAGGAAGAGCAGGAGCAGGAGGAGCAGGAAGGCCGCCACGTCCTTGAACTCCGAGCCGATCAGCCCGCCACCGAAGGTCTCGAGCAGGCCCAGCACGAGGCCGCCCGCGATGCCGCCGAAGGTGTTGCCGAGGCCGCCGGTGACCGCGGCCGCGAAGCCCTTGAGCCCGAGCATGGTGCCCGCGTCGTATATGGTGAGGGTCACCGGGGTCACGATGAGCCCGCCGATCGCCCCCACCGCCGCGCTGAGCGCGAAGGAGAGCATGACCACACGGCGCACGTCGATGCCCACGAGACGCGCCGCCTCGCGGTCGGTGGCCACCGCGCGCATCGCGCGCCCGAGGAGCGTCCGGTCGAAGAAGAGGTGGAGCGCCAGCACGATCGCCGCGGCCACGCCCAGGATCCAGAGCGCCTGGGGCACGAACGTCGCCCCGAGTATGCGGAACGGCCGCTCCCCGGTGAAGGCGGGCAGGCCGGCCGCGTTCTTGCCGAGGGAGACCATGACCCCGCCCTTGATGAGGATCGAGGCCCCGATGGTCACGATGATGAGGTTGAACACGTCGGCGTGGCGGACCGGCCGGATCACCAGCCGCTCCATCAGCACGCCCACCGCGGTCACCGCCGCCACCGTGACCACGAACACCACCACGAGGGGCAGGCCGGCGGCGGAGAGCAGCGCCGCGCCCAGCATCCCGCCCAGCATCGAGAACTCGCCCTGGGCGAAGTTCACCGCGCCGGTGGCGTTGAAGACCACGTTGAGCCCCAGCGCGACCAGGGCGTAGATCGCGCCCACCATGAGGCCGGAGAAGAGGAACTGCAGGAGGCTGGCAGTGGTCAATGTCGAGGGCTCCGGGGAGCGTAAGCTCCGGGCCCCCGCTTGTCAACCAGAGTCAGGCGCGTGCGTAGCTGACGGTGAGGATCTCCCAGATGTGCCCGTCGGCGTCGTTCCAGTAGAGGTCCTTGCCGCCCAGCCGGCGGTTGATCCGCATGTCGGTCTCGCCGAGCGGGGTGCTGCGGTAGGGGATGCCCGCCGCCTGGAGCCGTCCATGGATCGCGTCGAAGTCGGTCTCGGTCACGCGGAAGCAGTAGTGGTGGTAGTCGAACTTCTCGCCTTCCGCGAAGTCGACGGTGAGGCCGTCGTTGACGAACACCGGGGTGAAGGGGCCCTCCTGCGCGGCCCGCCACGGCACGTCGAGCAGGGCCGCGAGCAGCTTCGCCCCCGCGGCGGGATCTCGGGAGGGAACGATGAGGTGATCGAGCTGGATCGGCATGGGCGCGCCTCCTCGCCGCGAGCATCGGCCCGGGCGGTCCGCGCGTCAAGCGGTGCTGGCTTTGACGCGTCGGCGCCGCGGGGCTACCCTTGCGGCGGGATGAAGCTCGGCACCTCGGTGCGCTTCCTGTTCCCGACCGGGCCCGCCACCCTCGGGCGGTTCCAGAGCTTGCTCGCGTCGATGCCCAGGGGCGCGTTCATCGAGCGGCCGATGGGCGCCTTCACGCCGGAGGAGCAGGCGCGCAACCTGCTGGAGGTCGCGGCCGCCGCGCGGGCGGCCGGTCTCGACGGCCTGCTGACCGGCGACAGCCACGGCGCCAATCCCGGCTACGCGGCGGCCTTCTCGCCGCTGCCGACCCTGGCCCGCCTCATGAGCGTGACCGGCGACATGCCGGTCGGCGTGGTGCTGCTGGCCCCGTTCTACCACCCGGTGCTGCTCGCGGAGCAGATCGGCACCCTGGCCGCGTTCGCGGCGGGCCCGCTGATCGTGACCTTCACGCTGGGCGGCCGGCCCCCGCAGTTCCAGGCCTTCGGCATGGAGGAGAAGAGCCGCGTGGGGCGCCTCGAGGAGACGGTGGCCATCGTGCGGGCGCTCCTCGCCGGCGAGCGCGTCACCCATCGCGGCCGCTACCACACGGTGGACGGCGCCACCATCAGCCCGCTGCCGCGCGTGCCGGTCGAGATCTGGCTGGGCGGCACCGTCCCCGCCGCGGCCGAGCGCGCGGCCCGGCTCGGCGACGCGTGGCTGACCGGCCAGAACGCGACCGACGAGGACCTCCGCGGCCAGCTCGCGCTCTACCGCGAGGCGGCGGCCCGCGCGGGCCGGCCCGCGCGCCCGGTCCTGCGCCGCGACATCTACGTGGGCGCCTCCGACGAGGACGCGCGCGCGACGGTGGGCGCGGTCCTCGCGGAGGGCTACCGCGGCACCGGGTTCGACCAGCTGCTGGTGGGCGGCGCGGACACGGTGGTGGAAGCCCTGCGACGCTACCGCGCGATGGGCTTCGACTCGGTGATGGTGCGCCACGTGGTGGGCGACCACCAGCAGATGCTGCGCTCCTTCGAGCGCATCGGCCGCGGCGTGATGCCGCGGATCCGCGACCTCTGAGTCGCTACCCCCCGAGGCCCTTGACCTTGTAGACCGGCGCGGCGGCCGGGCCGGCGAGGAACTGGATGAGGGCCTTCGCCGCGTCGGTCGCCTTGGCCTCGGTGGCCAGGCCCAGCGAGAACACGGTGACGGTCTGCAGCTCCGCGGGCAGCGGACCCACCACGTCGACCCCCGGGACCGCCAGCAGCTCGGGGACCTGCGCGGCGGCCAGGTCGATGTCGCCCGCCACCAGCATCTCGCCCGCCTTGGTCTGGGTATCGCGGTACTTCGCCCGCACCTGCTCCGCGATGCCGAGCCGCTCCAGCGCCTTCGCGAACGCCACTCCGGAGGCACCCTCGCGCGAGAAGCCGACGGACTTCGCGGCCAGCACGGTGGCCTTCAGGGCCTGCGGCGTGCTGATGTCGGGCCGCGGGGCACCCGCCTTGACCGCCACCCCCACCCCCGAGCGGGCCACGTCGACCTTGCTCCCGGCCGCCACCTTGCCCTGCTTGCCGAGGTCCTCGACGAGGGGGCTCGTCAGCAGCACGACGTCCGCCGGCGTGCCGTCGACGAACTGCTGCTTGAGCACCGCGGCCAGCCCCCAGGTGACCCGCACCGTGTGACCGCTGGTGCGCTCGAACTGCGCGAGCAGCTCCGGGATGGCCGGCTGCATGCCGACCGTGCTGAGCAGCCGGATCTCGTCCGCCTCGGCCGCACCCCACGCGATGGAGAGGAGCAGCCCGATCGCCAGCGCCATGCTCCGAGTGACCCGCTTCGTCATGGAATCCTCCGTGAATCCGGTGAGGGTGCACCGCGCCGTCCGGGAGCGGGCCGATCATACTCCGGGCGTGCCCCGGCGTGGACGGCTCCCGCCGGCCGTGCTACCAGTGCCCGGGAGGGATGACGTGGTCGTGGATCGCGGGCGGATGACGCTCCGGCTGGGACTCGTCGCGGTCGCCGCGATCGGCGCCGCCCTGCCGGGCCGCCCGGCCGCCGCGGAGCACGAGTACGTGATCTGGCGCGGCACCGCCGTCGGCGGCTTCGAGTGGCAGCCGTCCAGCGGCAACTACGCCTCCCGGCAGGCGTGCGAGGAGGGCATCGAGGGCCGGAAGCGCCGGGTCGCGCGGGTGGTCGCTTTCCTGAGGCGGATCGGCGTCGACGACACCCTGCAGCACGCGGTCGGCGACCGGATCTACGAGTGCCGCCCCGCCCTGACCGGGCCCGAGCCCCCCGCGCCCGCGGTGGGCACCGCGCAGTCTCCCTGACCGGACGGGCGGCGCCCGGCCTTTGACAGGAGCGCGCGAGGCGCCTAGACTCCCGCGCATGCTCTTCACGTGCCCGTCCGACGCGGCGCGGGGCGGGGGCGCGCGGTCCGGCGCCCGCGGCGGCCGTCCGTTCTGCGTCGACATCCACTGCCACGTGCACCATCCCGCCGCGGACGAGATGGTGAAGCACGTCCTCTCGCCCGATCGCGAGCCCGCGGGGCGCTTCTCCAACGAGCTCTCCCGGGCCACCAATCGCAAGCAGATGGAGAACGTCTGGACCTGCCTGACGTCGGTGGACCAGCGGCTGCGCGACATGGACAAGATGGGGGTGGACGTCCAGGCGATCTCGCCCTCGCCCTTCCACTTCCAGTACTGGCTCGAGCCCGAGCTGGCCCGTCGCGTGAGCCGGTCGGTGAACGAGCACCTGGCCGGCATCGTCGCCGGGCACCCCGATCGCTTCGTCGCGCTGGCCCACGTGCCCCTGCAGGCGCCGGACCTGGCATCCGAGGAGCTGCGATACTGCGTCACCCGGCTCGGGTTCCGGGGCGCCGAGATCGGCACCAACGTGGTCGGCGCGGAGGTGTCGCGGGGCCGCGACCAGTTCTGGAAGGCGGCCCAGGAGCTGGACGCGGTCCTCTTCATGCACCCGAACGGCTTCACCCAGGGCGATCGCCTGACCGATCACTACTTCACCAACGTCATCGGCAACCCGCTCGACACCACCGTGGCGCTGGGCCATCTCGTGTTCGACGGGGTGCTGGAGCGGTTCCCGAAGCTCAAGCTGGTCGCCGCGCACGGCGGCGGCTACGTGGCCCACTACCCGGCGCGGATGGATCACGTGTGGAGCGCGCGGGCCGACGCCCGGACCGTGCTGAAGGGGCCGCCGCGCCGCTCGCTCGCCCGGGTGTACTTCGACACGATCGTCTTCGACCGGCTCCAGCTCGAGCATCTGGTCAAGCTGTGGGGGGCCGACCACGTGCTCGCCGGGACCGACTATCCCTACGACATGGGCATGTACGATCCCCGGGGCTTCGTGGGCGGCGCCTCGTTCCTGAAGGCGGCGGACAAGGCGAAGATCCTGGGCGGAAACGCGGCGCGGCTGCTCAAGATCAAGCCGCCGGCCGCCGGGAAGGCGCGGCGGGCGAGCCGCCGCCGCTAGGAGCCGTCTGCCCGGCGTCCGAAGCCGCGGTCCGAGACGGCGGGGAGGCGACCCATGGCGGGGAGGGATTCGATGGCGCGCGTGCTGGGGCTGGGCCACGTGGGCATCTACGTGCGCGACCTCGACCGGATGGTCGCGTTCTACCGGGACGTCATGGGCATGCGCGTGACCAAGCAGAACCGGCGCGCGGGCGTGGTCTTCCTGAGCGCGGATCCGGAATCGGTGGACCACGAGATCGCCCTCATGGGCGGCCGGCCCGATCCGGCGGATCCCCACCTGATCAACCAGATCTCGATGCGGGTGGGCAGCCTCGACGACCTGCGCGCGATGCACCGGCGCCTCCTCGCGGAGGGCTACCGTATCGAGGGCGTCGTGAACCACGCGAGCGCGATCGGCTGCTACTTCTTCGATCCGGAGGGCAATCGCACCGAGGTGTTCTGGGTCACCGGCCGGCCGTGCTGGGTGCCGACCGCCACCCCCATCGACATCGAGCAGCCGGACGAGACCGTGCTCGCCGAGGTCGACCGCGTCTGGAACCAGCTCCGCCACGTCCCGGTGGGCGGGCGGATGACCGAGGAGACCGAGACCGTCGAGGTGACCCGCCAGCCCTAGACCGGACCCGCTCAGAGGAGGTCGCCATGTCCCCGACCCTCAGCCGTCGTTCCTTCCTGGCCGGTAGCACCGTCCTCGTCGCGGGAGCCGCCGCGCGCCCCTCGCGGGCGCGGGCTCAGAGCAAGCCGGTGCGCATCGGCCTCCTCACCGTGAAGACCGGCCCTCTCGCCGCGGGCGGCATCCAGATGGAGCAGGGAACCACGCGCTTCCTGAAGGACCGCAACTACACCCTCGCGGGCCGGAAGGTCGAGCTGGTGGTGGGAGACACCGGCGGCAACCCGGCCGGTGCCAAGAGCAAGACCCAGGAGCTGATCGAGCGCGACCACGTCGACATGATCTTCGGCCCGCTCGCCGCGTTCGAGCTGCTCGCGATCAGCGAGTACGCCGCCCAGGCCAAGACGCCGATCCTGAGCCTCGCCGCGGCCGAGGACATGACCCAGCGCAAGCCCAATCCGTACTTCGTGCGGGCCTCCGCCACCGCGGCGCAGGGCATGCATCCGCTCGCCGACTACGCGGCCAAGGAGCTGAAGCTCAAGCGCGTGATCACGATCTCGGAGGACTTCGCGTACGGCCACGAGCAGATGGGCGGCTTCCAGCGCGTGTTCGAGGACGCGGGGGGCCGGGTGGTCAAGAAGCTGTGGCCGCCGATCGTGACCCCCGACTACACCCCCTACCTCGCGCAGATCGCGGAGGTGGACGCGGTCGTCCAGGGATTCGCGGGGTCCAACCCCCTCAAGTTCATGAAGCAGTACCGGGACCAGGGGCTGAAGCTGCCGGTCCTGGGCGGCGGCACCGCCGCGGACGACGCGCTGCTCAAGAGCTTCGGTGACGAGGCGGTCGGCCTGATCACGACCACCGCGTACACCTCGGATCTCGACACCCCGAGCAACAAGCGGCTCGTCGAGGGCATGGTGCGCGACTACGGCAACATTCCCGGCATCTACGCCGCGGGCCTCTACATCAACGGCCTGGTGGCCGAGGCCGCGCTCGAGAAGACGGGCGGCAAGACCGACGACAAGGAGGCGCTGATCCGGGCCCTGCGCAGCGTGTCGCTCACCGACACGCCGCGCGGGCCGTTCCATTTCGACCACCTCGGCAACGTGGTCGGCTCGATCTTCGTCCGGCGCTGCGAGCGCAAGGGCGACAAGCTGGTCAACACCACCATCAAGACGTACCCGAACGTGAGCCAGTTCTGGACCTACGACGAGAAGTGGTTCCTCGCGCAGCCGGTCTACTCGCGTGACTATCCGCCCCTGAAGGGCTGACCGGCGGCGGCTCCGCGGTGAGCCTCTGGCTCGTGCTGGCCGTCAACAGCGTCACGCTGGGCGGCCTGCTCTTCCTGCTGTCCGCCGGCTTCTCGCTGATCTTCGGCCTCATGCGGATCCCGAACCTCACCCACGGCTCCTTCTTCATGCTCGGCGGCTACTTCGCGGCGAGCCTGATCGGCTGGGGCGTGGGGTTCTGGCCCGCCGCGCTGATCAGCGGGCTGCTGGTCGCCGCGCTCGGGGGCGCGGTCGAGCGGCTCGTCCTCCGCCGGCTCGCGGGAGCCGAGCTCGCGCAGGTCCTGGTGACCCTCGGGCTCTCGTTCATGATCGCCGACGTGTGCCTCACGGTGTGGACCGGCGATCCGGTCCGGATCGACACGCCGCGCGGTCTCGCGGGCGTGACCGCGCTCGGCAGCTTCCGGTTTCCCACCTACCGGCTCGCCATCAGCCTGGTGGCGGTGGGCTTCGCGGTCGCCCTGTGGCTCCTGATGGATCGCACCCGGCTCGGCGCGATGATCCGGGCCGGGGTCGACGACCCGGACATGGCTCGCGTCGCGGGCATCCGGGTGTCGCGCCTCTTCACGATCGTCTTCTGCCTGGGCGCCTGGCTGGCCGGCTTCGCGGGAGTGATCGGCGGGCCGATCCTCTCCGTCTATCCCGGCCTCGACCAGGAGATGCTCCCGCTCGCGCTCGTGGTGGTCATCCTCGGAGGCAGCGGCAGCCTCCTCGGCTCGCTGGTGGGCAGCTTCGTGGTCGGCTTCCTCTACAACTTCGGTCAGGCCATGTTCCCCGAGCTGGCCTACGTGGTGCTGTTCCTCCCCATGCTCCTGGTCCTGGTGGTGCGACCCCAGGGTCTCTTCGGGCGGCCGGCGGCGGGGTGAGGCGCCTTGCCCTCGTCGCCGCGCTGCTGGCCCTGGCCGCACTGCCGCTCTGGGCCGGCGGCAGCTTCTACGTCAACATCGGGAGCCAGATCCTCCTCTACGCCGTCTTCGCGCTCGGGATCAACGTGCTGGTGGGCTACGCCGGCCTCGTCAGCCTGGGCCACGCCGGGCTCCTCGGCATCGCGGCCTACGCGGCGGCCCGCCTCCTGAACGGAGGGTACGGCCATCTCGCGGCCGTCGCGGTCGCGCTCGTCCTGACGCTCGCCGCCGCCGCGCTCTTCGCGGCGCTCGCGCTGCGCGGCAGCGGGATCGGCTTCGTCATGATCACCCTGGCGATCGGCCAGATCGTGTGGGGCGTGGCCTATCGCTGGATCAGCATCACCAACGGAGACAACGGCATCTCGGTGAGCGGGCGCCCGAGCCCGCTCGGGCTCTCGCTCGCCTCGCCGGCCCACTTCTACTGGGCGACCCTCGCGGTCTTCCTCGTGGCGCTGGGCTCGATCGCGATCCTGGGCGCCTCGCCGTTCGGGGCGAGCCTGCGCGGCACCCGGGACCAGCCGCGCCGCATGGCCGCGCTCGGCTATCACGTCTGGATGATCCGCTTCCTCGCGTTCCTCCTCTCCGGATTCTGGAGCGGGGTGGCCGGGCTCCTCTTCCTCTACTACAACCAGTTCGTGAGCCCGCAGGGGGTGGCCCTCACCGCCTCCGCGGAGGCGCTGCTGATGGTCATCGCGGGCGGCAGCGGCACGCTGCTGGGCCCGGTGGTGGGGGCCGCCCTCGTCGTGGTCATGAAGAACGTGGCGAGCGGGTACATCGAGCGGTGGAACTTCCTCCTCGGCGCCATCTTCGTGGCGATCGTGGTCTTCATGCCGGAGGGGCTCGTCCCCGGCGCGGCCCGTCTCTGGAGGCGCGCGACGGTCGCATGGACGCCCAGGGCCGCGGTGGCCGCGCCGGGCGGGCGGCCGGCGCCGTGAGCGGGCCCGCGCTCGCGGTGCGCGGCCTCACCAAGTCCTTCGGGGGTCTGCTCGTCACCGCGCGGGTGGACCTCGCGGTGGAGGAGGGCGAGCGACGCCTGATCATCGGCCCCAACGGCGCGGGCAAGACCACGCTCTTCAACCTCGTGACCGGGGAGCTGCGCCCGGACGAGGGGACGGTCACCCTCCTCGGTCGCGACATCACCCGCGTGCCGGGCCGGCGCCGCGCGCACCTCGGGATCTCCCGCACCTACCAGATCATCACGCTGTTCCCGCGCGACACTCTGCTGCGGAACGTGACCCTCTCGTTGCTCGGGCGCTCGCCCCTCCGCTGGAACCCCCTGGTCCGGCTGGAGCGGCAGGGGGCGCTCATCGCGCGGGCGCGCGAGGCGCTGGCCCGGGTGGGGCTCGAGCACCTCGCGGAGCGCCCGCTCGCGCAGACCTCCTACGGGGAGCGGCGGCGGGTGGAGATCGCGATGGCCCTGGCCCAGAATCCACGGGTGCTGCTGCTGGACGAGCCATTCGCCGGGCTCTCCATCGAGGAGCGCCGCGACGTCCTGCACTTGGTTACACGCATACCCCGGAATGTCACCGTCGTGATGATCGAGCACGACATGGACGTGGCCCTCGACTTCGCCGAGCGGATCACCGTGCTGCACTTCGGCCACGTGGTGGTGGAGGGGACGCGCGGGGAGGTGGTGGCCCACCCGCGGACCCGGGAGATCTATCTTGGCGAGTGACGCCCTCGAGCTCCAGGACATCGAGGCCTTCTACGGCGACAGCCACGTGCTGCACCGGGTGTCGCTCCGTCTGGGCGAGGGGCGGCTCCTCGGGCTGCTCGGCCGCAATGGCGCCGGCAAGTCGACCGCGATGAGCGTGACCGTCGGGCTGCTGCCGCCGCGTCACGGCCGCGTGGCGGTCTTCGGCCGCGCGGTCACCGGGCGCGCCCCCGAGGCCATCGCGGCCGAGGGAGTGGCGCTGGTGCCGCAGGGGCGCCGGATCTTCCGGAGCCTCGCCGTCAGCGAGAACCTCGCGGTGGCCGGCCGGAAGCCCCGCGGCCCCGGACGCGCGACCGGGTGGACGATCGACGCGGTCTACGCGCTCTTCCCCCGCATCGGCGAGCGCCGCCGCCAGGTCGCGGGCTCGCTCTCCGGCGGCGAGCAGCAGATGCTCGCCATCGGCCGGGCCCTGATGTCGAACCCGCGCGTGCTCCTGATGGACGAGCCGTCGGAGGGCCTGGCGCCGCAGCTCGTGGCCGAGGTGATGGCGACGATCCGGCGGCTCAAGGAGCAGGGGCTCTCGATCGTGCTGGTCGAGCAGAACCCCAAGCTGGTGTTCCAGGTGGCCGACGACGTAGTCATCCTCAACGGCGGCCGCGTGGTGGCCGAGGGCCTCGCCGCCGACTTCCAGCACCGGGACGTGGATCTGCGCCAGCATCTCGGGATCTTCTGATGTGGGCCCGGCCGGAGAGCCCGGTGGTGGGGCCTCGGAGCTGGCGTCAGCGCCGCGCGGGACGCGCCCGGTCGACCAGCTCGCGGGCCTCCGGCGCCATGTAGATCGCCTCGCTCCCCAGGTCGCCCAGGGCCCGCGCGAGCGCGCGCAGGCGGTCCGCCAGCGGCGCCCGCTGGTCGATCAGCACCAGGCGGGCGCCCCGCACGAGGCAGAGCCCGCCGCCCATCGCGGCCGGCGTTTCGAAGGGCTCGAAGCGCACCTCGACGTCGAGCCGGCGCGCGGCCTGGACCAGCTCGTCGAGGAGCTGCTGGCGATCCACGCTCACGCGCCCGCGGTCCGGTAGAAGTACCCCGGGAAGCGCCGGACCGCCGCGACGTCCACGTCGGCGTAGAGAATGCCTTCCTCCTCGCCGAGGCTCTGGATGAAGCCCTGCGCGGAGTTGGTCCCGCCCGCCTTGGTCCTGAACCAGCCGGCGAGCTCCGGCAGGGAGGCGATCGGCGGCGGCACGCACACCGTGCTGTAGCCGCCCGCGCGGGGGAATCGCTCCACCGGACGGCCCTCCGCGTCGCGCAGGCGGAGCGCGCACGCCGCGACGTCGACGCCGATCACCGGTCGCCCGTACTGCATGTGGCGGCCGATCACGGTGGCGGGATAGGCCTCGCCGAGGGCGAACCACCACGACGGGTTGACGATGATGTCCGCGCCCTGCTCGACGACGGACTCGACGCCGTCGGAGAAGAAGGCGAAGTCGGCGCAGATCACGATGCCCAGCCGGCCGATCGCGGTGTCGAGCACCCGGTAGCCCTTGCCCGCCACCACCCCGTTGTCGATCTCGTTCTGGGTGGGGAAGCACTTCGGCTGCCGGCCGAGGACGCGGCCGTCGGGTCCGATCACGGTCGCGGTGTTGTGCCAGCTGGCCCGGGTGCCCTCGATCAGGCCGGCCACCACGAAGACGCCGAGTCGCCGCGCCGCCGCGCAGATCTCGGCCTCGCCCACGCGCGGGTACAGCTCGGGGAAGCAGATGCAGGCGGCGCCGCCGCGGGCCGCCGTCTCGAGCAGCTCGACCGCGTGGGCGATGTCGCCGCCGTTCCACATGTCGTCGAAGAGATCGGACTGGGGCCGCGCCTGGACGGCCGCGATCCGCACGGATGCGCTCATGAGGTCCTCCGGTCGGCGGCCCCCCGGCGCGGATCCAGGAGATCGCGCTGGGCATCGCCGAGCAGGTTGAAGCCGAGGACCGCCAGCATGATAGCCAGCCCCGGAGCCAGCACCAGCCACGGGGCGATGGTCATGTACTGGCGGCCGCGGCTCAGCATGCCGCCCCAGCTCGGCGCGGGCGGCTGCGTGCCGAGCCCGAGGAAGCTCAGTGCGGCCTCCACCAGGATGACGATCGAGAGGCTCAGGCTCGTCTGGACCGCGAGGGTGGGGGCGAGATTGGGCAAGATGTGGCCGCCGAGGATGCGGCGGTGCGAGGCCCCCAGGGCGCGGGCGGCCTGGACGAAGTCCTGAGGCTTGAGGGCGAGGGTGGCGCTGCGCGCGAGCACCGCGAACTGCGGGAGGGTCAGCACCGCGATGGTGAGCACGAGATTGACCGTGCTCGGACCGAGGGCCGCGACCAGGGCGATGGCGAGGAGGATGGGCGGGAAGGCGAAGAGCACGTCGAAGACCCGCATCGCGAGCAGGTCCGGGGCGCCGCCCCCGTAGCCGAGGCCCACGCCGAGGGAGGTGCCCGCCAGCACCGCCAGGGCCACCGACGGGATCGCCACCCCGAGTGACACGCGGCTGCCGTAGAGGACGCGGCTCAGGATGTCGCGGCCCACCTCGTCGGTGCCGAGGAGAAAGCGCGGGCCGGGAGGCTGGATCTCCGCCCCCGGGAAGATGGTGGTGGGCGCGTAGGGGGCGAGCCACGGCGCGGCCAGCGCGGCCACCAGGAGGCCGGCGACGATGAGACCGCCGGCCAGGAGCGATCCGCTTCCGAGCGCGCGCCGGAGGCCCCGGGGGCCCATCACCCGACCGGTCTCGTCGCTCACGCGTAGAGGATCCGTCGGTCGATCAGGTGGTACAGCAGATCGAGGGTCAGGTTGACCAGCACCGCGGCGGAGGTCAGCAGCAGGACCGCGCCCTGGATCATCGTGTAGTCCCGCTGGTAGATCGCGTTGACGACCAGGCGCCCCATGCCGGGCAGGGCGAAGACCTCCTCGATGATGACCGCTCCGCCGATCAGGTAGACGAACTGGGTGCCGGCCATCGCCACCACCGGGATGAGGGCGTTCCGGAGCGCGTGCTTGTACACGACCCCGCGGTCCGCGACGCCCTTGGCCCGGGCGGTGCGCACGAAGTCCTGCCCCAGGACCTCGAGCATGCTGCTGCGCGTGAAGCGCGCGATGATCGCCGAGATGGCCAGGCCCAGCGAGCTCGCCGCGGGCAGCATGGCCCCGAGGCTCCGGGCCGGGCTCTCGGTGAAGGGCACGTGGCCGAGGGTCGGCAGCCACGGGGCGTAGCGGGCGCCGCCGATGATGACCACGGTGCCGATGAAGAACGCGGGGGCCGAGATGAAGAGCAGCGAGAAGACCCGCGTCGAGGCGTCGAGGGCGCGCCCGGCCCGGGTGGCCGCGAGGACCCCCAGGGGGACGCCGACCGCGAGCGCGATGGCCATCGCCATCAGCGCGAGCTGGAGCGTCACCGGATAGCTGCGGGCGAGCTCGTCGCGCACCGAGAACCCGGTGACCAGCGAGTGCCCCAGATCGCCGCGCAGCACGTCGCCGAGCCACAGGAGGTACTGCACCGCGAGCGGCCGGTCCAGGTGCAGGGCGTGGATCAGGGCCTGCCGCGTCTGCTCGTTCTGGCTCGCAGTGATGCCGAGGAGGATCGTCACGAGGTCGCCGGGGATGAGGTGGATGAGCAGGAAGGTGAGCACCGACACCCCCAGCAGCGTCGGGATCAGGAGCAGGAGCCGCTTGCCGATGTACGAGGTCAGCGGTCGAGCCACGCCTGCTTGAAGAAGATCCGGCTCCGGCTCCCCGGCTGGGCCCCGGGAATGGAGACGTAGTCCTTCACGGTGTCGCGGAGCGCTTCCGTCGCGCCGGAGGCGTACGGGAAGATCAGGTAGGCCTGGTCGGCCACGTGGCGCTGGAGATCCCGGTAGATCGCGATCCGCTTGTCCCGATCGAGGGTCGTGCGGCCCTGCTCGAGGAGCTGGTCCACCCGCGCGTCCTTGAACTTGCCCAGGTTGATGTTCGACCCGCTGTGGAAGATGTCGTACACGTGGGCGTCGGGGTCGGGCTGCCAAACCAGCGGGATCATGCTCATGCCCTCGTACTCGGTGCGGACGAAGTTCTTCAGGGCCGCCCCCCACTCGACCTGCTTGAGGGTCACCCGGATGCCCGCGCCCGCGAGCTGCTCCTTCATGACCTCGCCGGTCCGCACCGTCTGGGGGAAGCGGGGCGACACCTCGAGGGTGGTGTCGAGGCCGCCGGCGAAGCCCGCCTCGGTGAGCAGGCGGCGCGCGCGGGCGGGGTCGTGAGCGTAGTAGGGGAGACCCTTGTCGTCTCCGCGGTAGCCGAAGGGCGCGTCGCACGGCGGGATCTTCGTGGTGATCTCGCCGTGGCCCCGCAGGACGCTCGCGATGATCTCGCGCCGGTTGATGGCCACGCTGACCGCCCGCCGGACCGCCGCCTCGGTGAAGGGCGGCCTCGTCTGGTTGAAGGCCATGCCGTGCTGGGCGCAGTAGCCGTCCGGCTCGCGGAGCACGACGCCGGCCGCGCCCTGGAGCTGCCGGTCGATGAGCGGGTCCACCGACCACAGATACTGGACGGTGCCCGCGCGCAGGGCGGCCAGGCGGGCGGCCTCGTCCGGGATGATCCGGTATTCCAGGCCGTCGAGGTAGGGGAGGCCCGGCTCGTGGTAGCTCGGGTTCCGCTTGAGCACGACCGTGTTGTCCGGGACGAAGCGATCGAGCATGAAGGGCCCGGTCCCGGAGGCGACCCTCTGCAGGTCCCCGTTCTTCTCCACGATGTCGCGCGGGACGATGGCCCCGTAGTGCGGCGTGGCCAGGTAGGAGAAGAAGGGGGCGAACGGCCGCTTGATGACGAAGCGCACCGTGGACCGATCCGGCGCCTCGACGCGGTCGATGATCGACCAGTTGGAGCGCCAGGGCGACGCGGTCTTCTCGTCGAGCATGCGCTCGAACGAGTACTTCACGTCGTCGGCCACGAGGTCGCGTCCGTGGTGCCACCCCACTCCCTTCCGGAGCTTGAACACGAACGTGGTGTCGTTGACCACCTGCCAGGACTCCGCGAGGTCGCCGACGAGGTTCATCTTCGGGTCGCGTCGCAGCAGGGTCGAGTAGACGTGCTCGGCGATCATCCAGCTGTGGGCCGCCGCCGACTTCTGGGGGTCGAGGCCGGGCGGGCTGACGTCCGCCGCGACGACCAGCGTGCCGCCGCGCTTCGGGGTCTGGGCCCGGGCGGGCGGGACGGTCGGCGCGGCGAGCCCCAGCAGGGTGAGCGCTCCCGCTCCGAGGAACGCGCGCCGGGTGGGGCCGGGCTGGAGCCGGGTCGAGTCCTCGATGCGATCGGTCATGCCGCCCTCCGCTCACTGGGCTGCCGGTGAACTGCCGAGCGCCATACTCGCCCGCAGCGACGGAAGCGTCAAGGGTTGACTGCCCGGCGCGGCTCGGGAATAATCGCGCCACCCCCGTACCCCGAGAGGACCCGCGACCATGACCACTCTTCGATCGATGGTGCTGACGTGCCTGCTCTTCGTGGGTCTGGCGCTGCCCGTCTCCGCCGACGAGCTGGTGGTGGGAACCTTCGGGGGCACCTTCGTCGACAACTCGAAGAAGTGCCACGCGGCCGCCTTCGAGAAGGCCACCGGGTCCACCGTGAAGTACGTGCTCGGCAGCTCGGTACAGACCATGGCGAAGCTGCGGGCCGCCGGCGGGCGCGCGGAGCTCGACGTGGCGTACATGGACAGCCAGATCGTGAAGCAGGCGAAGGCGGAGGGGCTGCTGCAGCCGCTCGAGCCCGCGAAGATCCCCCAGTGGAACGATCTCTACGACGCCTCCCGCGACAAGGACGCCTACTGGGTCTCCATGATGTTCGCGGGCACCATCATCACCTACAACACGAACCTGGTGAAGACGCCGCCCACCTCCTGGGCCGATCTCTGGAAGCCGGAGTGGAAGGGCAAGCTGGCGATCCCGGACATCTCGGGCACCTCCGGCCAGCAGTTCCTGATGGCGGCCGCGCGGATCAACGGCGGCTCGGTCGAGAACATCGATCCCGGCTTCGAGGCGATCAAGAAGCTCAAGCCCAACATCCAGATGATGTACACGCAGCCGGACCAGATCATCCCGCTGTTCGAGCGCGGCGACATCGCGCTCGCGGTGTGGTACACGGATCGGACCGGCGCGGCGGCCCTGAAGGGCGTGCCGGTGGCGGCGGCCTATCCGAGCGAGGGCGCGATCGGGATCGTGCCCACGGTCTCGGTGCCCAAGGCGAGCCAGAAGCGGGAGCTGGCGCAGAAGTACATCGCGGTCCTCCTCTCCCCCGAGGGCCAGCTCTGCTTCGGGCAGAGCCAGTTCGCGGGGCCGACCAACAAGAAGGTGCAGCTCCCGGCCGACCTGGCCAAGCTCGTGCCGTACGGCCCGCTCGTGCAGCGCATGTTCTTTCCCGACACCGACCTGGTGGCGAAGAAGTTCCCGGAGTGGTCGGAGCGCTGGGGGCGCGAGATCGCGCGTTGATCCCGGGGTGGCGGCGAGCGCGTCTCCCGCGGTGAGCGGCGCCGCGCCGGCGCTCAGCGTCCGCCGGCTCCGCAAGTCGTTCGGTCCGGTGGTCGCGGTCGACGACGTCTCGCTCGACGCCGCGCCCGGCGAGTTCCTCTCGCTCCTCGGGCCGTCGGGCTGCGGGAAGTCCACCCTCCTCCGGATGATCGCGGGCCTCGTCGAGGCCGACGGGGGCCAGGTCGTGCTCGCGGGCGAGGACATCACGCGAGTCGCGGTCCATCGCCGCAACCTCGGCCTGGTCTTCCAGTCGTACGCGCTCTTCCCCCACATGACCGTGTTCGAGAACGTGGCGTTCGGGCTCCGCCGGCGCGGGGTGGGGATGCCGGAGCTGGCCCCGCGCGTGGAGCGGATGCTGGAGCTGGTGCGCCTCGGCCCGCTCGGGGCCCGGCCCCCGCGCGAGCTGTCCGGCGGCCAGCAGCAGCGCGTGGCGCTCGCCCGGGCCCTGGTCACCGAGCCGCGGGTGCTGCTGCTCGACGAGCCGCTGTCGAACCTGGACGCGCTCCTGCGGGATGAGATGCGGGTGGAGCTGAAGCGGCTGCAGGAGCGGCTCGGGACCACGATGATCTTCGTCACCCACGATCAGGCGGAGGCGCTCATTCTCTCCGACCGCGTGGTGGTCATGGAGGCCGGGCGCGTGGAGCAGATCGGCCGGCCGGAGGAAGTCTATCGCCGCCCGGCCACCGCCTTCGTGGCGCGCTTCCTCGGCCGCGCGAACTTCCTCCCCGGCACCGTGGCGACGATCGGGGCCACCGGCATCGTCGTTGCCCTCGATGGCGGCCGGCTCTCGGTCGTGGCCGCCTCCCGCCCGGATCTGGTATCCGGCCAGCCCGTGAGCGTGGTCGTCCGGCAGGAGAGCATCCGCCTCGAGCCCGCCGGCGCGGAGGCCGCGGGCCCCAACCGGTTCGCGGCGACCATCGTCTTTCACGCCTTCGCGGGACAGGCCCACCACTACGTGATCCAGCTCGGGGACGGGCGCGAGCTGGAGGTCGCCGCCCCCGGCGCGACGCCGCCGCTCGCGCGCGGATCCGGCACGCACGTGGCGTGGAGCCCGGAGGACGTGATCCTGCTCCCGGGGGGGGCGCGGTGAAGCCCGGCTCCGGCTGGCGGCTCCTCGCGCCCGCGCTGCTGCTCCTCCTGATCGCGTTCGTGGTGCCGGTGGGGATGATGGTGCCGACCAGCCTGCGCCCCTACGTCCCGCTGGTCGGGATCACCGGCGGCTTCACGGCCCGTCACTACACCCGGCTGGTGACCGACTCCTACTATCTCGAGATCATCGGCCGGACCCTCGCGCTCGGCCTCACCGTGACGTGCGCCACGCTGGTGATCGGCTACCCGGTGGCGTTCTTCCTGGCGCGCACCCGCTCGCGCGGGCGGAACTGGCTGACCATCCTGGTGGTCTTCCCCCTCATGCTGAACCTGGTGGTGCGCACCTTCGGCTGGATCGCGCTGCTGGCCCAGAACGGGCTCGTGAACCAGGCACTCCAGGCGCTGGGGGTGGTGGACGGGCCGGTGAAGCTGCTCTTCAACTTCGCCGGTCTGCTCATCGGCCTGACCCACATCTTCCTGCCGTTCATGGTGCTGGTGCTCATCGGGGCCATCCAGAACATTCCGCGCGACGTGGAGGACGCGGCGCGGGTGCTGGGCGCCTCGTGGGGTAGCGCGTTTCTCCGGGTCACGCTGCCGCTGTCGGCGCCCGGGATCCTGTCGGGCTCGATCCTGGTCTTCGTCCTCACCATCAGCGCGCTGGTGACGCCGCGCCTGCTCGGCGGGCCGACCTACCAGGTGATGTCCACCCTGATCTACGACGAGTTCCTCTCGCGCCTCAACTGGCCGGCGGGCTCCGCGCAGTCCCTGCTGCTCACCGCCATGGTGCTGGCGCTGGTCTACCTCTCGGGCCGCCTCGCGCGGCGGGCGGGGGCGCACGCGTGACCGCGGCCCGGGTGCGCGCGTGGCTGCTGCGCGGGTGGGTCGCCCTGGTCATGGGCTTCCTGATGCTGCCGGTGGTGGTGATCGCGCTCGCCTCCTTCAGCCGCACGTCGTACCTGACGGTGCCCCCCCGTGGCCTCACGCTACGCTGGTTCGCCGCGGTGCTCGGCGATCCCGAGTACGTGCACGCGATCGTCTTCAGCGTGGTGCTCGCGCTCGTCGCGACGATCGGGTCGCTCGGCGCCGGGGTGGCCGCGTCGTTCGCGCTGCTCCGGCGCCGGGTGGCGGGCGGCGCGGGCGTCGCCGCGCTGCTCAACGCGCCCCTCGTCTTCCCGGGCGTGGTGGTGGGGGTGGCCCTGCTGCAGTTCTACGCGATGGTCCACCTGAACGGCACGCTGGCGGGGCTGGCCCTGGCCCACATGGTGATCACGGTGCCCTACGTGGTCCGGGCGGTGACCGCGAGTCTCCAGGGGATCGATCCGGAGCTGGAGCACGCCGCGCGGGTCCTGGGCGCGAGCGGGCCGGTCGCGTTCTTCACCGTCACGCTGCCCCTCATCCGGCCGGGCGTGGCGGCCGGCGCGCTGTTCTCCTTCATCGTGTCGTTCGACAACGTGCCGGTCTCGATCTTCCTGCTGGGCGCGGGGCAGACGACGCTGCCGGTGAAGATCTTCACCGCGATCGAGTACGGGGTGGATCCGTCCATCGCGGCCGTCTCGACCATGCTCATCGTGCTCACCGGCGTCGGCCTCGCGGTGGCCGAGCGCTGGATCGGGTTCCACCGCTTCGTCTGACCCGCCCGGAAGAGAGGGGAATGCCATGGCCGCCGCCGTCGCAGGCCGACTCGCCGACCGTATCGCCGTCGTCACCGGAGCCGCCAACGGCATCGGCCGCGCCAGCGCGCTGCGCCTCGCCCGGGAGGGCGCCGATCTCGCGGTCGTGGACCGCGAGGGCGACGCCCTCCACGGCGTGGCGCGGGAGATCGAGGCCGCCGGCCGGGGGGTCCTGGCCATCACCGCGGACTGGACCGATCCGGGCGCGGTCGAGGAGGCCTTCGCGGCGATCCGGCAGCGCTTCGGGCGCATCGACGTCCTCTTCAACAACGTCGGCCAGAGCGCCCGCGAGCGGGCGAGCGAGTTCCACCTGTCGGAGGAAGCGACGTGGCGCTTCGTGATCGAGGTCTCCCTCGTCGCCACCATGCGGGCCACCCGGCTGGCGGTCGAGGAGATGCGGACCCGGCGGAGCGGCCGCATCGTCAACATGTCGACCGAGTCCGCCTTCTACGGCGACGTGGGTTTCGTGGACTACGCGGCCGCGAAGATGGGCGTGGTCGGCTTCACCCGCTCCCTCGCGCGGGAGCTGGCCCCCTTCCACGTCAACGTCAACGCGGTGTGTCCGGGCGCCATCCGCACCCGCGCCCACGACCGGCTGCCGCGCGAGGTGATCGACAAGGTGCGCAACAGCGTGCCGATGGGCTACGTGGCCGAGCCGGAGGACGTGGCCGGGGTGGTGGCGTTCCTGGCCAGCGACGACGCCCGCTACATCACCGGGCAGTCGATCCTGATCGACGGCGGCCGCTGGATGATCTGACCCCCCTCCACCCTCCCCTCGTGACCCTCTCCCCTCCGGGGAGAGGGCAGGGTGAGGGGCGATCAGGTGAGGGGCGGTCAGGGCGAGCCCGCAGGCGTGGCCTCAGTGAAACGTCCGCCCCCCGTCGACCGCGAGGGCCGCCCCGGTGACGAACGACGACTCGTCGCCGGTGAGATAGAGCGCGGCCTGCGCGATCTCCTCCGGCTCGCCGGGACGCTTGATCACGTAGCGGTCGAGGATGCGGGCCAGCTCGGCCTCCGGGTCGGGCGCGCCCGCCCACGAGGAGCGGAAGAGCGGGGTGTCGATGATGCCGGGGCAGATCGCATTGACGCGGATCCGGTAGGCGGCGAGGTCCACCGCGAGGGTCTTGCCGAACATGACGAGGCCCGCCTTGGCGGCGCAGTAGGCCGTCCGCTGCTCGAGGGGACGCAGGGCCGCGCCGGAGGCGATGTTGACGATGGTCCCGCGCCCGGCCTGCTTCATGGCGGGCAGCGCGGCGTGGCACACCAGCATGGGGCCGGTGAGGTCGACGGCCATGACGGCGGCCCACTCCGCCGCGGTCATCTGCTCGAAGGGCCGCATGAGGTCGATGCCGGCGCTGTTGACGACCCCGTCGAGCCCGCCGAGCGCGGACGCGGCCTCGGCGACCGCGGCCCGCACCTGCCCCTCGTCGGCCACGTCGCACCGGAGCGGCACCGCGCCGTCGACCGACGCCTTCGCCAGGGCCGCCTCGTCGCGATCGAGCATCGCCACCCCGGCGCCCTCGCTCCGGAAGAGGCGCGCGGTGGCGAGGCCGATCCCCGAGGCGGCGCCGGTGACGAGCACCCGGCGACCACGGAGCCTCACCCGCGCGCCTCCGCGCGCAGCGCGGGCCGCACCGCGTCGGCCACCTCGTCGCAGCGCGCGAGCCAGACGCGCGGATGGCCGAGGATGTGCTGGATCAGCTCTTCCAGCAGCGTGATGCGCGACGGGCGCCCGATGATCTGGGGATGCATGGCGAGGCAGAAGTAGCGGTCCTCGCGATAGAGCACGTCGAACTCCCGGCGCCAGGCCTCGAACACGGCCGACGGAGCCTGCATGGTGCGGCCGGGCAAGGTGATCGAGTACTGGAAGAAGGGCGCGTCGTCCAGCACCCACGCGAACGGGAACTCGACGATGTCGGTGAGGCGGCCGTCGATCCGATGCAGGTACGGGGAGTCGTCGTCGAAGTAATTCGAGGAGTAGCCGAAGCCGTACTCGGCCAGCATCTCGAGGGTGTGGGGGCTGAACTCGGCCGCGGGGGAGCGGTAGCCGACCGGCTTCCGCCCGGTCATGCGCTCGATGATCTCGATGCCCTTGTCCATCTCCTCGCGCTCCTGCTCGAGGGAGAGATTGACGATCCAGGCGTGCGACCAGGAGTGGTGCGCGATCTCGTGGCCCGCCTTCAAGATCGCCTCGACCATGGCCGGGCGCTGATGCATCACCAGCCCCGGCACGAAGAACGTCACGCGGAGGCCGTAGCGGGCGAGCAGGTCGAGGATGCGAGGCATCCCCACCTTCCACCCGTAGGCCCCCTGGCTCATCACGATGGGGCGCTCGGCGTTCTTCGGATCGCGGGCGGTCCACATGGTCTCGGCGTCGATGTCGAAGGTCAACAGAACAGGAAAGCCCTTGGGCGAGAGCGGCATGACGGATCTCCGGGACGAGAGGTTAGAGGGGCATGGGGCGCGCGCACGGACGCTCGCCCTCGAGGCGGGCGGCGAGGGCCAGCACACGACGGTCGCCGTACCAGGGCCCGACGATCTGCAGTCCGATGGGGAGCCCGTCGGATGCGAAGCCGCACGGCAGCGAGAGCGCCGGGTGGCCCGAGAGGTTGAAGGGCCAGAGATACGGATACCATGCGCCGCGGATCGAGCCGGCGGGCTCGCCCGCGATCGTGATCGGCTCGTACGGGTCGTGGTCGACCGCGAGCGCGGGCCGGGACAGAGTCGGCGACAGCAGGAAGTCGAAGCGCCGGAAGAGCGCCTGCACGCGGCGGTAGACCGCGGTCCGCTGGCCGAGCGCGTTCGCCCAGTCCACCGCCGACCACCGCGCCCCCCGCTCGATGGACTCGCGCAGGCTCGTGGCCACCTTGTCGCCGAACTTCGCCATGTGCGGGCCGACGCGCGCGGCGAGGCCGGCCTGGAGCGAGATCAGGAAGGTCCGCTCGAAGGCCGAGACGTCCTCCTGCAGGGTCTCGACGTGGGCGCCCCCGTCTTCCAGATGGCGCACCGCCGCCTCGCACGCCGCGAGCACCTCCGGATCGACCAGCCGGTTGCCGACCCGGGGCAGCCAGCCCAGCCGCAGTCCGCGCACCGCGACGTCGCGCGGATCGTCCGGCGGCTCCGGGCGCGAGTAGGGGTCGCCGGCGTCGAAGCCCACGATCGCGTCGAAGCACGCGGCCGCCTCCGCCACGCTCCGCGCCATCGGCCCGATGTAGGACGTCGAGGAGAAGAGATCGGCCTGCTGCGCGTGCGGGACACGCCCGAGGGTCGGCTTGAGGCCGACGATGCCGCAGCAGGCCGCGGGCAGGCGGACGGAGCCGCCGCCGTCGGTGCCGAGCGCGAGCGGTCCCTGGCCGGTGGCGACCGCGGCGGCGGCGCCGCCGGAGGAGCCGCCCGCGGTGCGCGTCAGATCCCACGGGTTGCGGGTGGCACCGAAGAGCGGGCTGTCGGTCAGCGGCTTGTGGCCGAACTCGGGGGTGGTCGTCTTGCCGATCAGGATGGCGCCGGCCTCGCGGAGCCGGCGAACCGGCACCGCGTCCTCGCCGGACACCTGCTCGGCGAAGATCACCGAGCCCATGGTGGTGCGGACGCCCTTCGTGAACAGCAGGTCCTTGACCGAGAACGGCACGCCGTGGAGTGGCCCGAGCCGCTCGCCCGCCATCACCGCCGTCTCCGCCCGGCGCGCCGCGTCCCGGGCCTCGTCCGCGGTCACGGTGATGAACGCGTTCACCGTCGGCTGGAGGGCCTCGATCCGACGGAGCGCCGCGTCCACCGCCTCGACGGGGGAGACCTCCTTGGTGCGGATCTGGCGGGCGAGGGTCAGCGCGTCGGTCCGATGAATGTCGCCCGTCGTCACCGCGGGGCGCGCTCCGTCTCCAGCACCGCGGCGAACGTCTCGGTCAGGCCCTCCAGCTCCGCGTCGCCCATGGGGGTGGAGAGGCAGCCCAGGCCGGTGATCGACATCAGCACCCCGCGCTCCATGAGCCCGCGGATCAGCCGCTGCAGGCGCGCCTCCTCCTCGGGCGTGGTGCGGGTGCTGCGATAGTCGACCAGCTCCCGATCGGTCGGGTGCACCCGGAAGAGCGAGCCCTGGCCGGTGACCGCGCCGGGCACGCCCGCGCGCTTGAAGCAGGCCTCGAGGCTTCCGCGCAGCTTGGCCCCCAGCTCGTCGAGCTTCGCGAAGGCTTCGGGCGTCAGCAGGCGCATCGCGGCCAGGCCCGCGGCCATCGTGACCGGGTTGGCGTTGAAGGTGCCGCCGTGCGGGGCGGCCGGCTTGCCGCCGGTGGGATCGAACACCGCCATCACCTCGGCCCGGCCGGCGACCGCGCCCACCGGGAAGCCGCCGCCGATGATCTTGCCGAGCGTGGTGAGGTCCGGGGTCACGCCGAACGCGCCCTGGGCGCCGCGGTAGCCGACGCGGAAGGTGATGACCTCGTCGAAGATCAGCGCGATGCCGTGCGCCGCGGTCACCTCGCGCAGGGCGCGCAGGAAGTCGCGCTGCGCCGGGATCAGACCCACCCGGTTCGGGATCGGGTCCACCAGCACCGCCGCGAGGGTCTTGGCCTCGCGCTCGATGCGCGCCACCGCCATCTCGGCGTGGTTGAACGGCAGCACCACCACGTCGTCGAGCACCGCGGGCGGCACGCCGCGCGAATAGCCGGTGCTGGCCGGCGCCGCGAGCGTGCCCCAGTTGTCGGGGGAGGAGGCGAGGCTCACCTCCGCGTAGTCGTAGGAGCCGTGATAGGCGCCCTCGAACTTGGCGATCTTGGGCCGGCCGGTGAAGGCCCGCGCGGCCTTGATCGCCATCATCACCGCCTCGCTGCCGGAGTTGGTGAAGCGGACGCGCTCCGCCCCGGGCAGGCGGTCGCAGAGCAGCGCGGCCAGCTCCACCTCCTCCGGCGTCGGCAGCGGGAACGAGGAGCCGAGGGCGAGGCGGCGGGTCGCCGCCTCCACGATCTCGGCGTGCGCGTGGCCGTGGATCAGCGCGGTGTAGTTGTTGAGGCAGTCGAGCCGGCGATCGCCCTCCACGTCCGTGATCCAGCAGCCGTCGCCCGAGGCCGCGTAGGGCGGGTAGGGCGCCATGTAGACGGTGGTGCGGGTGTTGCCGCCGGGCATCACGCCCTGGGCCTGCGCGAACAGCGCGGCCGACTTCGAGCCGGGCGCGGCCCAGCGGCGGGTCTCGGCCAGCGCCCGCGGCACCTTTGCTCCACGCGTCTGCGGGGTGTTCGTTCCGGTCTGGGTCATGGGGGATCCTCCGGTTGGGCATTATAGCGGGCTACCGGAACGCGGGGATGATGTGCTTCGCGAACAGCTCGATCTGGCGCTCCTCCTCCTCCCAGGGCATGAAGCCCTGGTCGAAGAACCAGCCGAACCACTCGAGGTCGCCGGCCCCGCATCGAGCGGATACTTCGCGGCGTCCTCCGGGGTGCGGAACGCCTCCCAGAAGCCGAAGCCGCCGAAGTAGTGCCGGAAGCCGGCGTAGTTGGTGTCGCGCAGCAGCCCGACCGCCTCGGCCTCGGTCTTGCCGAAGTGCACCGCGCGGAACGCGCCCACGCTCTGGCCCAGGCCGAGCGTGCGCCCGTTCTCCGCCGCCACGTCCCGGTAGACGGTGCAGAGGCGCTGGAAGTCGGGAGGGTGGGCCACCAGGATCCACGGCACGATGCTCGACGCCGCGGTGTAGCGGATGGTGGTCTCGCTCACCGAGAACGGCTGGAACATCGGCGGATGCGGCTCCTGGTAGGGCCGCGGCACCACCGAGATCTTGCGCACCACGCCCTCGTCGTCGATCTCGCCGGGAGCGCCGTACTGCCGCGTCCAGTCCGCCACCGGCCAGCGCCGGATCCCCTCCTTGTAGGGGAAGGGAACCTTGTAGTACTCGCCGTCGTAGTCCCACGCCTCCTCGGTCCACGCCTTCTTGATGACCTTGACCGTCTCCTCGTAGACCTTGCGGTTGTGGTTGTCGATCGAGGAGCCGTCCATCGGCGCGCCGGTGACGTGGTACTGCTGGCCCAGCACGTTGACCCAGCGGTCCTGGTAGCCGCGGGCGAATCCGGCGTAGATGCGCCCCTTGGTCAGATGGTCGAGGACGGCCAGCTCCTCGGCGGCGCGGATCGGGTCCCACGAGGGCAGGACGAGGCCGAGCGGGGAGAACTTGATGCGCTCGGTGCGCGCGGCGAGGTCGGCGTAGATGAGCAGGGGCGCCACCGAGGTCTCGTAGCCCTCGGAGTGGAAGTGGTGCTCGGTGGTGGCGAGCACGTCGAAGCCGGCGTCGTCCGCGAAGACCGCGAGCTTGCGCAGCTCGTCGAGCATCTGCTGGTAGCGCTCGTTGTTCCGGCCGATCGGGCGGAGGCGCTTGCGATCCTCCAGGGTGCCGGGCACGGTGGGGCACCTCCCCTTCCGTCGGTCGGATTCACCCCATCGGCGTCCTCGTCATCTCCTCGAGAGGGGCTCGCGGCGGACTCACGCGGCGGTCACGATGCGGGGGAGGATCCGTCGAAAGGCGGACCTCGTCAAGGCACGTTGTGGCAGACTCCAGGGCCGGAGGCTCCCATGCGCGATCCCGACGCCCTGATCTCGACCGACACCCTGGCCGCCCGCCTCGGCGAGGGCGGGCTCCGGATCTACGACTGCACGACTTATCTGGAGCCGCCCGCCGCCGGCTCGGACGATCCCTACTCGGTGGTGTCGGGCCGGCAGACGTTCCTGGCCGGCCACGTCCCGGGCGCGGACTTCCTCGACCTGCAGGGCGAGCTGTCCGCCACCGACACCCGGCTCAAGTTCATGATGCCGTCCCCCGAGCATCTGGCGCGCGCGTTCGGCCGCCGCGGCCTGGGCGACGACAGCCGCGTGGTGCTCTACAGCCTCGGCAGCATGATGTGGTCCACCCGCGTCTGGTGGATGCTGCGGGCGCTCGGCTTCGATCGTGCCGCGGTGCTGGACGGAGGCTTCGACCGCTGGCAGGCGGAGGGCCGGCCGGTCGAGACCGGAGAGGCCGGCGGCTATCCGCCCGCCACCTTCACCCCGCGGCCGCGGCCGGGCCGCTTCGTGGACAAGACCGCGGTGCGGGCCGCGATCGACGACGCGCGCACCGTCACCGTCAACGCGCTCGGCCCGCAGTTCCACCGGGGGCTCGAGCCCTCGCGCTACGGCCGGCCCGGCCGCGTGCCGGGCTCGGTCAACGTGCCCGCCGCGAGCCTGGTCGATCCGGCTACCAAGCGCTTCGTGGCGCCCGCGGCGGCGCTGGCCCGCTTCGCGGAGGCCGGCATCGACCCGGGTCGCCGCGTGATCGCGTACTGCGGCGGCGGCATCTCCGCCACCATCGACCTGTTCCTGCTGCACCAGCTGGGCTTCGACGACCTCACGCTCTACGACGGCTCGATGGGAGAGTGGGCCAGGGACCCGAGCCTGCCGATCGAGACCGACTGACGCCCGCCCCGTCCTCCATGAAGCGCCTCGACCCCGCGGCCCGGCCCTCGACATCCGAGCACGACGTCCACCTCACCGAGAACGTGATGGTCGCCATGCGCGACGGCGTGCGCATGGCCACCGACGTCTACCGTCCGGCCCGCGGGGGCCGGCCCCTGGACGATCGCCGGCCGGTCCTCCTCCATCGCACGCCCTACAACAAGACGGAGACCGAGGCCACCGGGGGCGAGTGCCGCTTCTTCGCCGCGCGCGGCTACGTGGTGGTGAACCAGGACTGCCGCGGGTGCTTCGGCTCCGAGGGCGAGGTGAACTTCCTGATTCCCGAGGCCGAGGACGGGGCCGACACCGTGGCGTGGGTCCGCAAGCAGCCGTGGTGCGACGGCACCGTCGGCACCTTCGGTACCTCGTGGTCGGGCTGGACCCAGACCGCGCTGGCCGCGCTGGGCCCGGAGGGGCTGGCCGCGATGGTGCCGAACATGAGCGGCGCCGACGCCCACGAGTCGAGCGTGCGCCAGGGCGGCGCGCTCGAGCTGCGCTTCCTGGCCTGGGCCTTCTGGCACTCGGCCTACAACACCCGGGCCGGGCTCGCCGCCGAGCCCCACGTGCAGGCCGCGCTGAACCACGGCGCCCCGCGCTTCTCCGACTGGCTCGAGCGCCTACCGCTCCGGCCCGGCCAGACCCAGCTGGCCCTGGTGCCGCCCTACGAGAAGTGGGTGCTCGAGATCCAGAGCCGCTCCGACTACGACGACTACTGGAAGCACCCGAGCGTGGACTTCCGCCGGCACTGGAGCCGGGTGCCCGAGGTGCCGGTCCTCTTCGTGGGCGGCTGGTACGACTCCTACACCCGCGCCACGTTCCAGAACTTCGTGGGCCTGGGCGCGGGCGGTCGCCGGCCGGCGCGCGCGCTGGTGGGCCCGTGGACGCACGGATCGAAGACCATGGAGCTCTCGTACGCGGGCGACGTCGAGTTCGGCCACGACGCGGCCCTGCCGAGCTTCGACGAGCTGCACCTGCGGTGGTTCGACCGGTGGCTGCGCGGGGTCGACAACGGCCTCGACGCCGAGGCCCCGCTGCGCATCTTCGTGATGGGGGGCGGCTCCGGCCGCCGCTCGAGCGCGGGCCGGCTGGTGCACGGCGGCCGCTGGCGCGACGAGCACGAGTGGCCGCTGGCCCGGACCCGCTTCACCGACTTCTATCTCCACGGCGACGGATCCCTGACCACGGACGCTCCCCGCGAGGCCAGCTCCGCGACCACGTACCGGTTCGATCCCTCGCGGCCGGTGCCGTCCATCGGAGGCAGCGTCTCCTCGCTGCGCGACATGCGGGTCCTGCCTCCCGGCATCGCGGACCCGAGCTACGCCGGCCGCACCGAGCGCACCGTCGACCTCATGCGGCCCGGCGGGTTCGACCAGCGGGAGGCGGCCGGCTTCCACGGCTGCCGCGCGCCCTACCTGCCGCTCGGCTCACGGGCCGACGTGGTCGTGTTCCAGACCGGGCCGCTCCCGGAGGCGGTCGAGGTGACCGGGCCCATCGAGGTGCACCTGTGGGTCGCCACCACCGCGGTCGACACCGACTTCACCGCCAAGCTGATCGACGTCTACCCGTCGAGCCCGTGGTATCCGCTCGGGTACGCGCTCAACCTGACCGACAGCATCGCGCGGCTCCGGTACCGGAACGGGCGGGAGCGGGGGGAGCTGGTGACGCCGGGCGAGCCGGTGCGCTTGACCATCACGCTGTACCCGACCAGCAACCTGTTCGGGATGAGCCACCGTATCCGTCTGGATATCTCCAGCTCGAACTTCCCCCGCTTCGACGTGAACCCGAACACGGGAGAGGCGATCGGGCGGGAGCGCCGCCGCGTGGTGGCCGACAACACCGTGTTTCACGAGCACGGCCGCGCGTCGCGCGTGGTGCTGCCGGTCGTTCCGGGCTAGATCGTCGCCGCGTTCTGCTGGATCCAGTCCAGCGCGCGGCTCACCTCGAAGCTCTCCGCCTCCGACTCGCTGCCGAACCGGGTGTCCGCCGCGATCGGCAGGTCGATGTTGCGCTCGCTCCTCGGGGTGGTGTGGTGGATGGTCGTGACCGCCGACCACCGGCCGTCCTTCATGCGCTCGGTGGCCACGCTGATCGTGTAGTCGCCCGGGGCCGGGAAGGTCTTTCGCTGCACCATGATGTCACCTCGGGTGCGATTGGTACGAGTGATCGGGAGTGCCGGAGCCGGGGGCGCGCGGAAACGCCTCCTCCGGCCACAGCCCGGGAACCACCGTCTGGCACACGTAGCGACAGCGCGCACATTCGAGCAGGGCCACGCTCGGGTGGCCGTACTGGGTGACGGTGTGGATGGCCTTCAGAAGCCGCCCGCATCGCGGGCACGGCTGCTCGAGCGAGCTTGAGCCGAGGATGTCGCGCGTCTTCGTGTCCATGGCGATGGCCTCCCCTGCGGCACGCTCGCAACGCCCGTGCCGCGGCGGGAAGCCCAATCTGGCGCGAGGATGGCCCGCGGGGGGCGCCCATCGGGAGAAAGATGGGTCGTGTAGTTTCTACAAATTACACGACGACACACCGCGTCTAGCGGACGGCCTCGCTCCCGGCTACGATTCAGCAGGGGGATACGGGTCATGAAGAAGCTAGGGGTTCTGGCGCTGGTCGGCGTGCTGCTGCTCTCGATCGCGGTGGTTCCGAGCGAGGCGTGGGGCGGTCGTCATTTCCACCGCGGCTGCTGCTGGGGCGGCTGGTGGCTACCCGGCGCGGTCATCGGTGGGCTGGCGCTCGGCGCCGCGGCCGCCGCGACCTATCCGCCGTACTACGCCTACGGGGCGCCGCCGCCGACCGTGGTCTACCAGTCGGCGCCCGCCTATGCTCCGCCGGCTCCGCCCGCGGTGCAGCGGGAGGTGGTGTACCCGCACGGCAAGTACGTGCTGTACGGGGACGGGGTCAGCCAGGCCTACCAGTGGGTCTGGGTGCCGAACGCGCCGGCCCCGCCGCCCCCGCCGGCGCGCTAGCACCCACCCGCCGCTGGCGCGCCGTGGTGGAGCGGGGTCCGGCCTACCCGCACTCCTCGGGATCGCCGTCGGCGTCCCCGTCCTCCGACCACTGAGGCGCGCCCGGCGCCGCGGTGGCGAGCTGGCCCGCGACCTCCATGAGCGTCGTCGGGCTCGGGTCGCCCAGGGTCGTCAGTAGATCTCGTGACTCGGCCAGGGTCAGGATCACCGCGTCCGGGCGGTGCGCGCGCATGATGCGCGCCTGCATGGGCGACGTCACCAGCCACACCAGGGCCTCCGGGAAGTAGCTCAGTCGCACCGCGAGGACCTCTCCGTACGTGAGCAACGCCTCGCAGAACGCGCGGCTGCTCTCGGACAGTCCGTTCTGAGCGCTCAGTATCTGCTCCAGCGTGTAGACCGCTGACATGGTCGCCTCCCTCTTCGTCCTCTCGACGACGAGGGGAGCAACCGACGTGCCAGCGGCCCATCGGCGCGTCCGGCGTCGCGAGGCGGTGAAACCGGCATGGTCATCGCCGCGTACGGCCCACCGGGAAGATTGGCTGGCCTCGGGCAAGGCGGCGTGACCGGGTAATCCCTTCCGACCGCTGACCGATCGGCGAGCCGTTGGGCGCGGGCGGTTGCGATCGGGAACACCGAAGCGCCCGCGAAATCCTGCGGTCTCACGCGATGTGAGTCGTGAGCCCCTCGAGCGGCATTGCCCTTGCTTGAGCTTGCCGCGAAGGTGGAAGAGCGCTCATGAACCGTCCCGGGCGGAGCACGATGTGGAACGGGTAGCCCGCGCTCGCGGCGCGCGGGCCGCGCGGGTGAGCGCGCGCAGCGCCAACGTCACGCGGCCGGCGCCCGCGATCAACGACCTCTGGTACAAGAACGCGATCATCTACTGCCTCTCCGTCGGCACCTTCATGGACGCCAACGGCGACGGGATCGGCGACTTCGAGGGGCTGATGCGCCGTCTCGACTACCTGCACGGGCTCGGGGTCACCGCGATCTGGCTGATGCCGTTCCAGACCTCGCCCGGCGGCGACGACGGCTACGACATCTCCGACTACTACGGGGTGAATCCCGCGTTCGGCACGCTCGGGGACTTCGTCGAGTTCACCCACGGGGCGCGGCAGCGCGGCATCCGGGTGATCATCGACCTGGTCGTCAACCACACCTCCGACCAGCACAAGTGGTTCCAGGAGGCGCGCCGCGATCCCAAGTCCCGCTACCGCGACTGGTATGTCTGGTCGGAGAAGAAGCCGTCCAACGCGAACGAGGGGATGGTGTTCCCCGGCGTGCAGAAGTCGACCTGGTCCTACGACCAGGAGGCGCGGCTCTGGTACTTCCACCGCTTCTACCGCTTCCAGCCGGACCTGAACACGTCGAACCCGCACGTCCAGTCGGAGATCCTCAAGATCATGGGGTTCTGGATCCAGCTCGGGGTCTCCGGCTTCCGGATGGACGCGGTCCCGTTCGTGATCTCGAGCAAGGGGCCCAAGGTGCGCAAGCCGGTCGAGCAGTACGACATGCTGCGCTCGCTGCGCGCCTTTCTCCAGTGGCGGGTGGGGGACTCGATCATCCTCGCCGAGGCCAACGTGCTGCCCGAGACCGACATGGAGTACTTCGGCCGGGACGGCGATCGCATGCACATGATGTTCAACTTCCAGGTGAACCAGAACCTGTTCTACGCGCTGGCCGCCTCCGACTCTCGGCCGCTCGCGAAGGCCCTGAAGGCGACCATGCACCGGCCGGAGACCGCGCAGTGGGGCCTCTTCCTGCGCAACCACGACGAGCTGGACCTGGGACGGCTCACCGAGGAGCAGCGGCAGCAGGTGTTCAAGTGCTTCGGGCCCGACGAGTCCATGCAGCTCTACCACCGGGGCATCCGCCGCCGCCTCGCCCCGATGCTGAACGGCGATCGCCGCCAGATCGAGCTGGCCTACAGCCTCATGTTCACCCTGCCCGGCACGCCGGTCCTGCGCTACGGAGACGAGCTGGCGATGGGCGACGACCTCAATCTGCCCGAGCGCAACTGCGCGCGCACCCCGATGCAGTGGTCGGCGGAGCCGAACGGCGGCTTCACCAAGTCCGAAAAGCCGGTGGTTCCGGTGATCAGCGAGGGGCCCTACGGGTACCAGCATGTCAACGCGGCCGAGCAGCGGCGCGATCCCGGCTCGATGCTCAACTGGACCGAGCGGATCATCCGCATGCGCAAGGAGGTGCCGGAGGTCGGCTGGGGTGACTTCGAGATCCTGTCCACCCGGGATCCCGCGGTGCTGATCATTCGCTACGACTGGCGCAACAACTCGGTGCTGTTCATCCACAACCTCTCGGACAGTCCGCGGGAGATCGCCTTCTCCAGCGGGCTCGACGGGCCGGAAGGCGGGCTGCTCGTGAACCTGCTCACCGAGTACCACAGCCGTGCGGGTCGCGACGGCAAGCATCGGCTGCTGCTCGAGGGCTACGGCTACCGCTGGTTCCGGGTCGGCGGCCTGGAGTACCTGCTCAACCGCAGCGACATCGAGACGCCGCCGCGCGGCTAGGAGCCCGCCCGGTGGATCGGCGCCCGTGGTGGCAGACCGCGGTGATCTACCAGATCTATCCGCGCTCGTTCCAGGACGACGACGGCGACGGGGTGGGGGACCTGGCCGGAATCCGGCGGCGGCTGCCCCACCTGCTGGAGCTGGGAGCCGACGCGCTCTGGATCTCGCCGATCTTTCCCTCCCCGATGGCCGACTTCGGCTACGACGTCTCCGACTACACGGACGTCGACCCGCTCTTCGGCACCCTCGACGAGCTGGACGCGCTGGTGGTCGACGCGCACGCACGGGGGCTGAAGGTGCTGCTCGACCTGGTGCCCAACCACACCTCGGACCGCCACCCGTGGTTCCGGGAGAGCCGTGCCTCGCGCGAGAGCCCCCGGCGGGACTGGTACATCTGGCGGGACCCCGCGCCGGACGGAGGCCCTCCCACCAACTGGCGATCCGTCTTCGGGGGTAGCGCCTGGCAGCTCGACGAGCGGACCGGACAGTACTATTACCACGCGTTCCTGGCCGCGCAGCCGGACCTCAACTGGCGCCACCCCGCGGTGCGCGCCGCGATGCACGACGTCATGCGCTTCTGGCTCCGCCGCGGAGTCGACGGCTTCCGGGTCGACGTGATCTGGCACCTGCTCAAGGACGATCACTTCCGCGACAACCCGCCGAACCCGGAGTATCGGGAAGGCGAGCCGCCCTATCACGCCCTGATCCCGGTCTACACCACGGACCTGCCGGAGGTGCACGACGTGATCGCGGAGATGCGGGCGGTGATCGACGAGTTCCCCGATCGGGTGCTGATCGGGGAGATCTACCTGCCGATCGAGCGCCTGGTCGCCTACTACGGGCACGATCTGCGCGGCGCCAACATGCCGTTCAACTTCGCGCTGCTCGAGGTGCCGTGGCGGGCGCGCGAGATCGCGCGGCTCATCGACCAGTACGAGGCGGCCCTGCCGCCCGGCGGGTGGCCCAACTGGGTGCTGGGCAACCACGACCGCCCCCGCATCGTGGGCCGGGTGGGGACGGAGCAGGCCCGCGTCGCGGCCATGCTGCTGCTGACCCTGCGAGGCACGCCCACCATCTACTATGGCGACGAGATCGGCATGCCGCAGGTGACGATCCCACCGGACCGGGTGCGGGATCCCTTCGAGCGCAACGTGCCCGGGATCGGATGCGGCCGGGACGGCGCCCGCACCCCCATGCAGTGGGACGCCACCCCGCACGCGGGCTTCTCCGCAATCGAGCCATGGCTGCCGATCGCGGCCGGCTACGCCACCGACAACGTGGAGCGCGAGCGGCTGGACGCGGCGTCCATCTACAACCTGCACCGTCGGCTGATCGTCCTGCGCCGGCGCAGCGCGGCCCTGCGGGACGGCGCCTACCGACCGATCGTGGCGAGCGGCGATCTCCTGCTCTACGTGCGCGAGGCGGCCGGCGAGCGCATGCTGGTGGGGCTGAACCTGGGTGAGTCGGAGGTCGCGGTCACGTTTCCCGCGCGGCAGCTCCGCGGCGAGATCCTCGTCTCGAGCCGCGCCGACCGCGACGGGAGCAAGTGCGACGGGCAGATGACCCTGCGGGCCAACGAAGGTGTGGTGCTGTCCCTGGCCTCCGGGGTGACGGTCCCGCCGTCGGTGTGAGCGAGACGCTCACGAAAGGAGAGCACGATGCGCAAGCGGGTGATCGAGCCGGCGGCCCGGACCGCCGGGGCCGCCGATCCGGAGTGGCTCGACGTGGAGCAGCTGGCCCGGGTCGAGGTGACGTCGGAGGACACCGCGTATCCGGTGGAGGCGGCCCTGGTGCCGGGCCGCGAGGCGGGCTGGCGCGCGGCCCAGCCGGGAGAGCAGACCATCCGGCTGGTGTTCGACCGGCCGCAGCGGGTGACGCGGATCTGGCTCCTGTTCATCGAGCCGGACACCGCGCGATCGCAGGAGTTCGTGCTGCGGTGGTCGCCGGACGGACGCGCGTTCCGCGAGATCGTGCGCCAGCAGTGGAACTTCGGCCCGCCCGAGACGATCCGCGAGGCGGAGGACTTCCACGTCGACATCGCGGGCGCGACGGTGCTGGAGCTCACGATCGTGCCGGAGCGGAGCGGAGGCGACGCGCGGGCGTCGCTCGCGCAGTGGCGGCTGGCCGCCTAGCCGCGCGCGCGACGCACGGCATCGAGCGAGCGGGCGGCTACCGCGTGGTCGGCGGGAGCGGCGCGCCCGGCTGGGCGGGCATGCAGATCGAGCTGCCCGGCCGGCGGCCCTGTCCCGGCGGGCACTGCACGCCCGGCGTCGGGTCGGGCATACCCGGCGTCGAGCTGCCCGGCATCCGGGGCGTCGGGCTGCCCGGGATCGTCGGGGTGGTCGGGCCCGGCATGCTCGAGCCCGGTGTGCTCGGAGTCGTCGGGCCGGGCATGCCCGGGGTGGTGGTGCCTCCCGGCGTGCCGGGGCCGGTACCCGGAGTCTGGGCGGCCGCGGGTGCCGCCAGGATGAGGCCGGCGGTCACGGCGGCCAGCTTCGTTTTCCAGCTCATGGCGCTCTCCTCTCACGGTTGCGGCTGCTTGCTCTCGAAGGGAGCAAGGCCTGTGCCGGAGCCTCGCGTCCGTCGATTCCGGCGCGGCGAGCCTCGATGCGCGAGACGCGCGTCGGCGCGGACGGGAAGAAGTGCCCGGTGCCGGTTACCGAGCGCGCCGAGCGGAGCCGGTCACGGCGGGTGGGCGCGATGAGGGCTCCCGCGCTGCTGTTCGACCTCGACGGCACGCTGGTGGACAGCGTCTACCAGCACGTTCTTGCCTGGCGGGAGGCGCTCGAGGAGGCCGGCATCGAGCTGGCGGTGTGGCGGATCCATCGCCGCATCGGCATGAGCGGCGGGCTCTTCGTCAACGCGCTGCTGCGCGAGACCGGCCACCGCCTGACGTCGGGCGAGACGGCCAGGCTCCAGCGCCGGCACGCGGAGGCCTACGCGCGTCAGGCCGCCCAGGTGCGGCCGCTGCCGGGGGCCCGCGAGCTGCTCGCGTACCTCACCGAGATCGGCGCGCCGTGGGCCATCGCGACCAGCGGGCGGCTCGAGACCGCGCGCTCGGCGCTCGCGCTGCTCGGGCTCGGGCCCTCCGTCCCGGTCGTCACGCGCGACGAGGTGGAGCGCGCCAAGCCCGATCCGGACCTGTTCGTGGCCGCGGCGCGCCGGCTCGGGATGCCGGTCGAGACGTCGGTGGTGGTGGGCGACAGCGTGTGGGACCTGCTCGCCGCGCGCCGCGCGGGCGCGCTGGGGGTCGGACTGCTATCGGGCGGCTACGGGCAGGAGGAGCTGGAGCGGGCGGGCGCCTATCGCGTCTACCAGGATCCCGCCGACATGCTGCGACACCTCGACGAGGTGGGGGTGCGCTAGTCGGCGGCGAGACGCTTGGGCGGGTGCGTGGTGTAGCCGCGCTTCACGAGGCAGGCGGAGACCGCGCCGGTGAGGCTGGCGTCGCGCACGCGCTCGCCGCGGCCCAGGACCTTCGCGTTCACCCAGTCGACCGCCTGCGCGAGCTCGAGGGGCCGGGCTCCCGCCACCGCGCCCGCGTCGGTGGCGCACAGCTGCAGATCCGCCAGCACCTGGCTCTGCGACTGCTGCGCCTGCGCGCGCTTGCCGGTCGCGGCGGAGGACACCGACATCTCGGCGAGCGTCCAGTAGGTGGCCACCGAGACGTAGGTGCGGTAGCCGCGCGAGATCATGCAGGCCATGTAGTCCGCGCGCCGCTCGAACTCCGCGCGCCCGGTCGCGGACTGCTCGCACGTCTGCGTGTCCGTCTCGAGCTGGCCGGCGGCGGGAAAGGCGGGAATCCCCCCGGAGAGCGGCGCGGCACAACCGGTCGCCAGCAACGCGCCCGTCGCGGCGCCGGCCAGCCAGCGGATCGGCCGGGCTCGGTTCATAGCATCTCCTTGATCGCGCGCCGCAGCGCGCGGATCGTGAACGGCTTGGGCAGGACGTGCGCCCGGATCACCTTCAGGAAGCCGTCGTAGTCCGAGGTGCCCCCGAGGCCGGCCAGGAACAGCAGCGGGGGCGGCGCGGGCCAACGCTGCGTCACCGCGCTGTAGAGGCTCGGGCCATCCAGCTCAGGCATGCGGAGGTTCGACACGATCACGTCGTACCACTCGCGGCCCAGCAGACGCAGCGCCTCGAAGCCGTTGCCGCTCGCGTCCACCTCGTGGCCGTCCGCGCGCAGGCTCGAGACGATCAGATCGCGCGCGCCGGCGTCGTCGTCGACGACGAGGATCCGGCCGGAGGGCTGGCTGGCGTCGGAGAGGAGGCTCATCGGGTATGCATGAGGTGCATCGGGGGTGCCATCGATCCCGCCTTATTCGGCGGCACGTTACGAGAGAGCCCTTCGCGATGGTGTCTTCGACGTGACGTCGGGCTCGGGTAGGAATTACATCAGCCCCTGCGCGCCCGCGAGTGGGCAGCGTCTTACCCTGGCGTCTGGGCCCGAGGGGCAAACGGCGTGGAGTAGACTGCGGGCGATGAGAGGCACCGTCGCCGCGCGCGATCGCCGGGAGCGGGCCCATCGCGCGATCGATCTGGCGGAGCGCCTCCTGCGCGAGGCCCGGGCCGGGCAGACGCACGACGAGCGGGCGCGGGCGGAGCGCCTCGCGCGCCTCATGGAGGACCCGCGCGGCAAGGAGCTGACGATCGCCCTCACCGACCAGGCCTTCCGCAGCCGCCGGCCGGAGCGCATCGCGGATCAGCTCCACTACCTGCTCGAGCGCTACGGGGCGCCCCGCTTCATGGAGTGGTGGGAGCGCATCGGGCTCACCCTCGGCGCCCTGATGGGCCAGTACCTGCCGAGCCTCGTGGTGCCGCCCATCGTGGCGCGCCTGCGGCACGAGACCGAGTCGCTCATCCTGCCCGGCGAGGACGCGGACCTGCGCCGCTATCTCGCGGAGCGCCGCGCCGACGGTATCCGGCTCAACCTGAACCAGCTCGGCGAGGCGATCCTGGGCGAGGCCGAGGCCGCGCGCCGCCTCGAGGCCTATCTCGCCCTGCTCGCCCGCGACGACGTCGAGTACATCTCGGTGAAGGTGTCGTCGGTCTCGAGCCAGATCGACCTCACCGCCTTCCGCCACACCGTGGAGGTGGTGAAGGAGCGGCTCCGCACGCTCTACCGCCAGGCCGGCCGCCACCACTACCGCCATCCGGACGGGCGGCTCACGCCGAAGTTCGTCAACCTGGACATGGAGGAGTATCGGGACCTCGACCTGACGATCACCGCCTTCCAGGAAGTCCTGGACGAGCCCGAGTTCCACCGCCTCCCCGCCGGCGTCGTGCTGCAGGCGTACCTGCCCGAGTCGCACCGGGTGCAGCGCGCGCTGGTGGAGTGGGCGATGGCGCGCCTCGCGCGGGGCGGCGCCCCGATCAAGCTGCGCGTGGTGAAGGGCGCCAACCTCGCCATGGAGCGGATCGAGGCCGATCTCCACGGCTGGCCGCAGGCTCCCTACACGGAGAAGGCCGACGTCGACGCGAACTGGAAGCGCATGGTCGAATACGGCTCCCGTCCCGAGCACGCGCAGGCGGTGCACCTGGGGCTGGCCAGCCACAACCTCTTCGACGTGGCCTACGGCCTGCTGCTCCGCGCCGATCTCGGCATCGAGCGCTGGGCGGAGTTCGAGATGCTCGAGGGCATGGCCAACCACCAGGCGCGCGTGGTGCAGGCGCGGGCGGGCGGGCTCCTGCTCTACGCGCCGGTGGTGCGGGCGGAGGACTTTCACAGCGCGATCGCCTACCTGGTGCGACGCCTCGACGAGAACACCGCGCCCGACAACTTCCTCCGTCACGTCTTCGGGCTCGAGCCCGGGTCGCCGGACTGGGACCTGGAGCGCGATCGCTTCCTGGCCGCCTTCGATCGCCTCGACGGTCTCTCGGATGCCCCGCGGCGCCACCAGGATCGCGCCACGGAGTCTCCTCCGCCCGGCGACGCCGGCGCGCCGTTCGTGAACGAGCCCGACACCGACTGGGCCCTGCCCGCCAATCGCGCGTGGCTCGAGGGCGTCCGCGAGGACTGGCGTGACCGGGCGGCGGAGCGCGTGCCGCTCCAGATCGCGGGAGAGCTCGTCGCCGGCGCGGAGGAAGCGGAGGGACGCGACCGCTCCCTCCCCGACCGCGTCGCCTACCGCCACGGCCTGGCCGATCGCGCCCAGCTCGATCGCGCGCTCGAGGCCGCGCGGGCCGGGCAGGCGGCGTGGGCGGCCCGGCCGGCGGCGGAGCGCCGCGCCCGGCTCGAGGCGGCCGCGGCGGCGCTGGCCCGCCGGCGCGGGGATCTGATCGGGGCCATGATGGTCGACGGGGCCAAGACCGCGACCGAGGCGGATCCCGAGGTCTCGGAGGCGATCGACTTCGCGCGCTACTACGCGCGCGTCCTCGGGCCGGGCGATGCGGTCGACGGGGCCCGGATGGAGCCGCTCGGGGTCGTGGTGGTGGCGCCCCCGTGGAACTTCCCGCTCTCGATCCCGGCCGGCGGCGTGCTGGCGGCGCTGGCCGCGGGCAACGCGGTGCTCCTGAAGCCCGCGCCCGAGGCGGTGCTGGTGGGCTGGCACCTGGCCCGCGCGCTGTGGGAGGCGGGCATCCCCCGCGCGGCGCTGCAGTTCGTGCCCCTGCGGGACGAGGAGGTCGGCCGCGAGCTGATCACCGATCCGCGCGTGGACGGCGTGATCCTCACCGGCTCGGTGGAGACGGCCCGCCGCTTCCTCGGCTGGCGGCCGGAGCTGGCGCTCTTCGGGGAGACCAGCGGCAAGAACGCGATCGTGGTCACCGCGCTGGCCGATCGCGACCAGGCGATCCGCGACCTGGTGCGCTCCGCCTTCGGCCACGACGGGCAGAAGTGCTCCGCGGCCAGCCTGGCCGTCTGCGAGGCCGAGGTGTACGAGGACGCCGCGTTCCGCCGCCAGCTGCGCGACGCGGCGGAGAGCCTGCCGGTGGGCAGCGCGTGGGAGCCGGCGAGCCGCATCACCCCGCTCACCCAGGCGCCCGGCGAGGCGCTTCGCCGGGCGCTGACGACGCTGGAGCCGGGCGAGGAGTGGCTGCTGGAGCCCCGCGCCGTGTCCGCGTCGGTGCCCCTCTGGTCGCCGGGCATCAAGCTCGGCGTGCGTCCCGGCTCCTTCTTCCACCTCACCGAGTGCTTCGGCCCCGTGCTGGGGCTCATGCGCGCGGCCGACCTGGAGGAGGCGCTCGCGCTGGTCGACCGGATCCCGTTCGGCCTCACCAGCGGGATCCAGTCGCTGGACGATCGCGAGATCGCGCGCTGGCTGGATCGGGTGGCGGCCGGCAATCTGTACGTGAACCGGCACATCACCGGCGCGATCGTGGCCCGCCAGCCGTTCGGCGGCTGGAAGGCCTCGGTGGTGGGGCCGGGCGCCAAGGCGGGCGGGCCGAACTACGTCGCCCAGCTCGGCCGCTGGCGGCAGGCCGAGCTGCCCGCCGCCGGCGAGCCGCTGTCGGCTGCGCTCGCGGCGCGGCTCGGCCGGTGCCTGGCCGCGGCGGGCGAGGGCGCCGAGGAGACGCTCCGGGCGAGCGCGGCGAGCTACGCCCGCGCGTGGCGCGAGCACTTCGGGCGCGAGCACGAGTGGGTGCGGCTGCAGGGCGAGCGAAACCTGTTCCGCTACCGGCCCTGCGGGGGCGTGCTGGTGCGCGGGGAGTCCGCCACCGCGGGCGGGCGGCTCGCCCTGGGCCAGGTCCTGCTCGCGGCGGGGGCCTGCGGCGTGCCCGTCGCGATCAGCCTGGCCGCCGGCGATGGGGGCGGCGGGCTCGCGGCGGCGGCCGAGGGGCCGGTGGCGGTCGAGCCCGAGGCCGGGTTACTCTCTCGGCTCGGCGCCGGGGGCGTCGAGCGCCTGCGTGCGCTGGTGCCGATCTCGCGGGAGGCGCGGGCCGCCGCGCACGCGGCGGGCGCGGTGGTGCTGGACGCCCCGCCGCTCGCCGCGGGGCGCCTCGAGCTGCGCGCGTACCTGCGGGAGCAGGCGATCTCGCGCACCGTGCACCGCTACGGCAACGTGATGGAGGAGACATGAACCTCGGCATCCTGATTCCCACTCGCGGCGTGGTGATGGAGTCGGCCCGGCGCCCGCCGCTCGAGGTCTGCTGGGCCATGGCGCGGCACGCCGATCGCGCGGGCTACGACGCGGTCTGGGTGGGCGACAGCGTGGTGGCCAAGCCCCGCCTCGACGCGGTGACCACGCTCGCCTACCTCGCCGGCATCACCGAGCACGTGCGGCTCGGGACCGCGGTGCTGCTGCCCGCGCTGCGGCACCCGGTGGTGCTCGCCCAGCAGCTCGCCAACGTGGACCAGATCTCGCGCGGCCGCTTGGTCCTGGGGCTCGGGGTGGGCTGGAGCCTGCCCAGCGCGGAGCGGGAGTGGGCCGCGTGCGGGGCCGACCACAAGCGGCGGGTGCGCCGGCTGGAGGAGCACCTCCTGATCTGGCGCAAGCTCTGGAGCGGGGAGCCGGTCACCCATCGGGGCGAGGACGTGGACCTGCAGGAGCACACCATCGGCCCGCTGCCGTGGCGTCCCGAGGGGCCGCCGGTGCTCATCACCGCGGGCAATCGCGGCGAGCTGATCCCGGCCCAGCTCGAGCGGTTCGGGCGGCTCGGCGACGGCATCATCACCACCTACGTGCACGTGGAGGAGATCCCCGTGATCCGCGAGCGGGCCGCGGAGGCGCTCGTCCGGCACGGCCGCGGCCGGCGCGAGTTCCCGCTCTGCGTGTACACCACGGTGCGGCTCGACGACGACGTGCGCACCGCCCAGCGCGTCACCAGCGAGTTCCTCGCCACCTACTACGGCGGCGGCGTGCACGAGCGCGGCGCGATGGGGCTGGGGCCGGCGCCGGTGGTGACCGAGCTGCTCGGCCGCTACGCGGCGGCCGGCGTCACCGATCTCTGCGTCCGCTTCATCGGCCACGACCAGCAGGCCCAGCTCGAGCGGTTCACCGCCGAGGTGCTGCCCGGCTTCCGGGCCGCGCATCCGGCCGGGGAGAGGAGCGCGCGATGACCGAGTTTCCCACGCTCACCTACGAGATCCTGACCGTTGGCGAGGAGTTCGTCTCCGACACGCACCTGGTGACGCCGGAGGACATCGAGGCCTACGCCTACGCGGTGGAGGACGATCATCCATGGTATGCGGGGCCGTCGCCCTTCGGCGGTCCGGTGGCGCACCCGACCTTGATGGCGAACCAGGCGCTCCACCTGCGGCACGGCAAGTACATCGTGCACGCGGGGCTGCACGCCAAGATGCACTTCGAGTTCCTGGAGCCGGTGCGGCCCGGCATGCGGGTGCGCTCGCGGGGCCGGGTGATCGACAAGTACGTGCGGCGCGGCCGGCAGTACATGGTCACCGAGTACGTCACCGAGGACGAGCACGGCACGGCGCTGGTGCGCGGGCAGTTCACCCAGATGCTGATCCCGGAGGGCACGCGCCATGGCGATCGCTGAGCGCATCGCGGTGGGACAGGAGCTGCCGCCGCTCGAGAAGGAGCCCTCGCAGCGCCGGATCGACGTCTACTCCGGCGTGCGCCCCCGCTCCATCCACACCGATCCCGCGTGGGCGGAGGCCAAGGGCTTCCGGGCCCCGCTGGCCCAGGGCATGATGTCGACCGCCTACGCCTCCGAGATGATGACCCGCCTCCTCGGCCCGGGCTTCTTGAAGGGCGGCACGCTCTCGATGGCCTTCCTCGAGCCCGTCTACGCCGGCGACCGCCTCACCGTCCGCGGCCGGATCCAGGCCACGCACCCCGAAGGCCCCACCACCCGCGTCACCGTCGAGATCTGGATCCAGAACCAGCACGGCGTGCAGACCGCCGCCGGCACCGCCACCGGCCTCCTCCCCACCTGACACCCGGCCGGGGTCAGGTCTTACATTCCTACATTGTCGTAATGTAAGACCTGACCCCGGCCGGGCAGCGGCGTGTCTGTCAGCGCGATCCGTTCCGTATCGCGTGCCAGACGCGCTCCGGGGTGAGCGGCATGTCGAGGTGCCGGACGCCGAGGGGCGCCAGGGCGTGGTTGACCGCGTTGAGCAGCGCGGGCAGGGCGCCCACCGTCCCCGCCTCGCCGACGCCCTTGGCCCCGAGCGGGTTCACCTTGGTCGGCACCTCGTGCGAGTCCACGTCGAAGAGCGGCATCTCGTCGGCGCGGGGCAGGGCGTAGTCCATCAGCGAGCCGGCCAGCAATTGCCCGGTCTCGTCGTAGGCCAGCACCTCGCCCAGCCCCTGGCCCAGGCCCTGCGCGATGCCGCCGTGGATCTGCCCCTTCACCAGCATCGGGTTGATCATGCGCCCCACGTCGTCGACCACGGAGTAGCGGATGACCCGCACCGCGCCGGTCTCGACGTCGATCTCCACCTCGCAGAGGTGGCAGCCGTTGGGGAAGGTGACCGCGGGCGGGGTGAAGGCCGCGGTCTCGCTGAAGCCGGGCTCGAGCCCCGGCGGCAGCGCGCGCGACTGGTAGGCGGTGCGCGCGACCTGGCTCCAGGCCACGCCGCGGTCGGTGCCGGCCACCGTGAAGCGGCCGTCCCGGAGGGCCACGTCCTCGGGGGCGGCCTCCAGCAGGTGGGCCGCGATGCGCCGGCCGCGCTCGGCCGCGCGCTCGGTGGCGCGTAGCACCGCGGAGCCGCCCACCGACGCCGCGCCCGAGCCGCCGTTGCCGCGTCCGGCGTCGAGCGCGTCGGTGTCGCCCCAGAAGATCTGGATGCGCTCGGGCGGCACGCCGAGCCGCTCGCTGACGATCTGGGCGTAGGCGGTCTCGTTGCCCTGGCCCATCGACGTCGAGCCCGCGAAGAGCGACACGGAGCCGTCGGCGTTGACCCGCACCTCCGCGGTGTCGGGGTTCACCGAGGTGTAGGGGCCGCCCGCGACCTCGATGGGGTTGGCGATGCCGAGCCCGAGCAGCTTCCCGCGCGCCCGCGCCTCGGCCCGGCGGCGCTCGAAGCCCGCCCGATCCGCGAGGGCGACGGCGAGGTCCATCACCCGCTCGAACTCCCCGCAGTCGTAGGTGAACACGAGCCCGGTCTTGAAGGGCATCGCGGCGGGCGGGATCAGGTTGCGCCGCCGCAGCTCGAGCGGATCCAGGCCCAGCTCAGCCGCCGCAATATCGATCACCCGCTCGATGGCGTAGGTGGCCTCCGGCCGGCCCGCCCCGCGATAGGGCCCGGTGGGCGTGGTGTGGGTATGGACGCCGGTGGTCTCGACGTGGATCGCGGGCGTGCCGTAGACGCCGGCCACGCCGCCCACGTTGTTGGTGCCCGGCCCCGCGCTGCGGGTGGTGAGGTAGGCGCCGATGTCGAGCTTGATCGCCACGCGAAGGGCCAGGAACTTGCCGGCCGCGTCCAGGGCCAGCTCCGCGGAGGAGACGTTGTCGCGCCCGTGCTCGTCGGAGAGGAAGCTCTCGCGCCGGCTCGACGTCCACTTCACCGGCCGGCCGAGGCGCCGGGCCGCCCAGAGCACCAGCACCAGCTCGGGATAGATGCCGCTGCGCATGCCGAAGCTGCCGCCCACGTCGCCGGTCACCACCCGCACCTGGGTCAGGGGCACGCGGAAGATCTGCTCCGCGAGCATCGTGCGCAGGCCGTGCGGCCCCTGGATGCCGGTGTGGAGCGTGTAGCGGCCGCTACGCCGGTCGAACTCGCCGACCGCCGCGCGCGGCTCCATCGGCAGCGCGGCCACCCGGGTGACCACGAAGTCGAGGCGCGTGACGTGCGCGGCGGCTGCGAAGCCGCGCGCGACCGCGTCCCGCGAGCCCGCCTCCCACACGAAGGCCACGTTGCCGGGCGCCTCGTCCCACACGAGGGGCGCGCGGTCGGCGGTGGCGGCGGCCGCTCCCACCGCGGCGGGCAGGGGCTCGTAGTCGACGGCCACCAGCTCTGCCGCGTCGGCGGCCTGGGCCGCGGTCTCGGCCACCACCAGCGCCACCGGATCGCCCACGTGGCGCGCGCGGCCCCGCGCGAGCGCCGGCCGCGGGGTCCGGAACGCGGGGGTGCCGTCGCGGCGCTTGCGGCCGCCGTCGGTGGGCAGCGGTCCGACGCCGTCCGCGGCCAGATCCTCGCCGGTGAGCACCGCGAGCACACCGGGGGCCCGCCGGGCGGCCGCGGTGTCGATCCCGCGGAGGCGCGCGTGCGCGTGCGGTGAGCGCACCATGACCGCGTGGGCCTGGCGGGCCACGTCGACGTCGTCGGAGTAGCGCCCGAGGCCCTGGATCAGCCGCGGGTCCTCGAGGCGCCGCACCGACTGGCCGACCGCGAACTTCTCCGAGACGATTGGCTCGCTCACGTCGGGGGCTCGCTCACGCCAGGACCAGCTCGCGCGCCACCCCGCGCAGGTCCATCTCGAACTCGAGCCCCTGGATCGGCGGCCGGCTCGGGAACCAGCGAACGCCGTGGATGGCGGCGGCCCCGGCGACGCGCAGGATCTCCTCGAGCACCAGCGCGTGGATCGGCTGGGCGGTGTAGACGTCGATCGCGGTCACCCGGGGCCAGTCGCCGCCGAGCGCGGTCAGGCGCTCCTGCATGGTCTGCAGCACGAACCGGGCCTTCTCGCGCATCGCCTCCGCCGTGGTCTCGCCGTGGCGCACGATGCCCTCCGGCCCCTGGGCCCGGTCGCGCAGCTCGCCCGCGCCGGCCACGATGAAGGTGGGGGCCGGGGTCCGCCCCGGCACGGTGTAGGCGAAGGCGTACAGCGACGGCTCGGTGGGCGCGCCCACCACCGGGGCCACGTTGGTGCGGGGGATGGGATTGTCGTCGCCGACCAGGATGCCCCAGTCGGCCAGCAGGCCTCGGTAGCCCGCGTTGAACTGGTCGAAGCCGGCGAAGGTGAACGCGGCGGGGCTGCGCAGCTCGATGCCGCACAGCGCGGTGCGGGCGCGGCCCTGCTCGCGCAGGTGCCCGTCGATGCGCTGAAAGCCCATTCGCCATGGTACGGGCTGGGCGAGCGTGACGTGCACGATCTCGTGGCCGGCGCACGCCACGGTGCCGCAGGAGAATGCGCTGATGCCGGGAAGGTAGCTGTAGTCGCCGCTCGGATGGTCAGGACGCATGGAGGAAGTTCCCCGCCTCGAAGGTGATGGGTGGCGCGTCGGGGTCGAAGCAGACCCCGATCGGATCGCGGCCCGCGGCGAGCGCGTCGAGCTGCTGGTGCAGCACGCGGCGCACCAGGGCCACGCCCCGATCGCTCGATACCAGATGCTCTTCCGAATGGCGCGCGATCGGCCCCTGCCCGACCTGGGCCTCGTAGTCCCCGGGAAAGCGCTGGTGCTCCTCGTCGGAGAGCTCCTCCCAGAGCTTGCCGTCGAGACGCGAGCGCACGCTCGCGAGCTCGCCGGGCCGGCGCACGCGGCCCGCGGTGTAGATGCGGAAGTGGGTGTCGTCGATGGGCAGCACCCAGCCGATCGACTCCACCCGCGCGTACTGCGCCACCCGCGGGTTCGGGATCACCCGCAGGGTCGGCACCACCGCCTCGCTCACCCGGTGGTGCACGGTGCCATCGGGCAGCCGCCGGTCCGACACCGCCTTCACGCCCCGCTCGGTGATGGCCCACGTGACCTCGGGCATGAGCCCCATCTGGGCGGTGAACTGCGGGCCGCTGAAGGAGCCGTGCAGGATGGGCACGTGGAGCGTGTCCATGAGGTTCTCGTAGTGCTGGAGCCAGTTGCAGGGGACCACCACCGGACCGCCGCCGCCGATGCTGCTGCCGTCGGCCTCCACCTGCTCGTCGGGCTCGCAGCGCTCGAGCGCCTCGTAGCGCGGCAGCACCGGCTTGAGCGTGAGGGGGCCCAGATAGGCCCAGATCAGCCCGTAGCGCTCGAGCACGGGATACCAGGGCTGGCGAATGCGATCGCGCTGGCGGCCGCCGTCGGGCTCGCACGGCTGCTCCAGGCAGCGGCCGGCCACGTCGAAGAGCCAGCCGTGATAGCAGCAGCGGATCCCGCGCTCCTCCACGCGCCCGTAGTACAGCGTGGTGCCACGGTGCGCGCAGCCCGCCACGAGGAGGCCCGGCCGGCCGCCACCGTCTCGGAAGAGCACCAGGTCCTCCCCCAGCACCCGCCGCGCGCACGGCGTCGCACCCGCGTCGTCGGCGAGGCCCACCGGATGCCAGTAGCGCCGCAGCAGCTCGCCCATCGGCGTGCCGGGGCCCACGTCGGTCAGCTCGTGCATCGAGGACGGGCGGGGGCGCCCATAGCCGGTACCGGTGTCGCCGGTGCCGATGTCCCCGCCCGTGCCGCTCATGGCGGGTAGTCTACAACGGGCGCGGGGGCTCTCCGGGGGCGGGCGCGGGCGGCGGCGAGCCGGGGTCGGACTCGGCGGCGGGGCTCGCCGAGCCGCGCAGGTCGAGGATGGTCATGCCCGCGGTGTCGAGGCTCGTGAGCGTGGTGAGCCGGGTGACGCGCGTCATGTGGGAGATCATGTCCGCGATCGACTGCACCCCGCGGAGGGCCTTCTCGATGTACCGCTGCAGCTCGGGCCGGCCGTTGAGCTTGGCCGCGAGCAGGTGGATGTTGCCGCCGACCACCGTGAGCGGGTTGTTGATCTCGTGCGCGGCCGCGTTGGCCAGGCGGGTGACCGCCCGCAGGCTCTCCGCCTCGCGCTCCGCGGTCTGCAGCCGCCGCTGCTCGCTCACGTCCACGAACGACACCAGCGTGGCGGGATGGCCCTCCCAGTCGACCACCGTGGCCGCCGCGTTGATCCAGAAGCTGCTGCCGTCGGCCCGCAGGGCCTCCACCTGGATCAGGCCCGGGGGCAGTGCGCTGCGCAGCCGCGCCGAGATCCGCTCGCGCACCAGGTCGCGGTCGCCGGCCGCGACGTAGTCGAGCATGGGCCGGCCGATCATCTGGGCCGCCTCGGTGTGGCCGAACATGTGCAAGCCGGCGGGGTTCACGAAGCGGATCGCGCTGCCCTGGTCGCCCTGATGGATGATGATGCCGTTGGGCGACTCCTCGATCACCCGGCGATAGCGCGACTCGGATTCGGCGAGCGCGCGCGTGCGAGTCTCCACCCGCTCCTCCAGCTCCGCGTTCACCCGCCGGAGCTGGCTCTCCACCGCCAGGCGCTGCGCGTCGGTACGGTGTAAGCGCACCGCGAGGAACCAGACCAGGGCCGAGAACAGCGAGAGGCTCGCCACCGTGATGAGGGCCACGCTCGACTCGTGGCCCCACACGCCGGCGTGCTCCCCGGCCAGGCCGAGGACGCCGATCAGCAGCGAGCCCAGCACCGTGCCGGGCAGGCCGAAGCGGGCCACCATCCCGCCCGCGGTGTCCTGGAGGAAGATGCCGGAGGCGCCGCGGCCGGGCCGCGCGGTGGTGACCGCGATGCCGAGCGCGATCAGGAGGGTGCCGATCAGCGGGGCCGCGGCGGGCACGCGTCCCACCTTCAGCGGGATGGTGTGAGTCCCGTAGGCCCACAGGGCCACCATCAGCAGGCCCAGGAAGCCCACCGTGACCGCGAGGCGCTGGCCGGTGGGGAAGAAGCGCTCGCGGTCCAGGCTCAGGAGCGAGAGCGCGAGGAGCAGGAAGCACAGCGCGGTGAGCGGCGCCATCTGCGCGTCCGGCGTGGGGCCGCCGAGCGACCGCGGGAGCGCCACGCCCGCGATGGCGGCCATCAGCACCGCGGCCGCATCCGCCACCCCGCGGGTGCGCCGGGTGACGGTCGGCTCGCCGAGGAGCCAGAGGGCGCCGCCGGCGAGCACGAAGCAGAGGGCGGTGGAGCGCTTCATGAGGGCGAGGGACGCGAAGTCGAGGGCCCACCCGCCGACCAGCACGAGTGCGCCCGCGAGGGCGCTGCACGCGGCCACCGCCGCGCACCAGCCCTGCAGCGCCCGGGACACGGACGAACCGGGACTCGGTCTCATTCGTGGGCCTGCCTCGATCCTAGCACCCGCGGGTTCCATACCGGGCGAGCCTTGACCGGTCGCCCGGGCCGCTGCTAGGCTTCCGCCTGGCCAGACCGCCCCACTTCCCTCACAAGGAGACGTCCATGCGCCGAGCTCTCGCGGTCACCTGCCTGATCGTCGCCTCGACCGTGCTGAGCGTGGTCCCCGGCCCCGCGGGGACGGCCCGGGCGGACGAGTACCCCAACCGGCCGGTCACGATGGTGGTGGCGTTCCCGCCCGGCGGCGTCGCCGACAACACCGCGCGGCCGGTGGCGACGGTGCTCGAGCGCGTCCTGAAGCAGCCGGTGGCGGTGCTGAACAAGGCGGGGGCCGCGGGGGCGGTGGGCTACCAGACGGCGGCGACCGCCAAGCCCGACGGCTACACGCTCCTGATGGCCCTGGTCAGCGTCTCGGTGCTGCCCGAGGTGGACAAGCTCTTCGGCCGGCCGCAGAACTACACCCGCGAGCAGTTCACCGGCATCGCCAGGATAAACGCGGATCCTTCCATGTTGGTAGTCCGCGCCGACACCCCCTGGAAGACCCTGAAGGAGTTCGTGGAGGACGCGAAGAAGCGGCCGGGCGAGATCGTGTTCAGCTCCTCCGGGCTCTACGGCACCGCGCACATCCCCATGGAGATGCTGATGCTGGCCGCGGGGATCAAGCTGCGGCACCTGCCCACCACCGGCGGTGGGCCGATGATGAACGCGATCCTGGGCGGCCACGCCCAGGCGGTGATGACGCCGGTCAGCCTCGCCGCCGCGCACGTGAAGGCGGGCAAGCTGCGGCTGCTCGGGCACACCGGCACCGCGCCGGTGGCGGCCTATCCGGAGGTGCCGTCGTTCAGGTCGCAGGGCTACGACGTGGAGTACACCGCGTGGGCCGGGCTGGTGGCGCCGAAGGCGACGCCGGCGCCCGTCATCAAGATCCTGCGCGACGCGACCCGGCAGGCGGTGCAGGCGCCCGAGGTGATCACCTCGCACGCCAAGCTCGAGACGCCCATCGCCTACATGGACGCCGACGAGTTCAACGCGTGGTGGGCCAAGGACGCGGCGCGCCTGGCCGAGGTGGTGAAGCAGATCGGCAAGGTCGAGTGATCGCCCCGACGCCATGACCGTCGACCGCGTCGCCGGCGTGGCGCTGGTGGTGATCGGGCTGGTGGCCGTCTGGGAGAGCCGCGCCTTCCCGCTCGGCACCCTCCACCGGCCCGGCCCCGCCTACATGCCGTTGCTGCTGGCGCTGCTGCTCATCGTCTTCGGCATCGCGGTGTTCGCCATGGGCGGGGGCGCGCGCCGCCTGCTCGAGGTCGGCTGGCCGGAGTGGCGCCACGCGGCGGCGATCTTCGCGGCCTGCGCGTTCGCCGCTTTCGGTCTCGACCGCCTCGGCTACCGCCTCACGATGGCGGTGGTGGTGGGACTCCTGCTGCTGGGCCTCGAGCGCCGGGGCTGGGCCCTCGGCCTCGGCCTCACGGTGGCGATGGCGTGGGGCTCCTTCTACCTCTTCGACACGCTCCTGCGGGTGCCCCTGCCGCGCGGGCCGTTCGGGCTGTGAGGGCCCGCGGGCGATGAGCCGGCGGTGAGGGGCGCGCGCTGATGCTGGAGACGCTGCAGAACCTGGGCCTCGGGTTCCAGGTCGCGCTCGCGCCGGGCGTGCTCTGGTACGGCTTCATCGGCTGCCTCGTGGGCACGCTGGTGGGCGTGCTGCCGGGCGTGGGGCCGCTCGCCGGGATCAGCCTGCTGCTGCCCGTCACCTACGGGCTCGACGCCACCCGCGCGCTCGTGATGCTGGCCGGCATCTACTACGGGGCGATGTACGGCGGCTCCACCACGTCGATCCTCATGCGCATCCCCGGCGAGGCCGCCTCGGTGATGACGTGCATCGACGGCTACGCGATGGCGCGCAAGGGGCGCGCGGGGCCGGCCCTCACCATCGCCGCGGTGGGCTCCTACGTGGCCGGCACCGTGAGCGTGATCGCGCTGATGTTCCTGGCCCCGCCGCTGGCCACCTTCGCGCTGCGCTTCGGCCCGCCGGAGTACTTCTCGCTGCTGCTGCTCGGCCTCCTGGTGCTGGCCTACATGAACTCGGGCTCGATGCTGAAGGGCCTCGCGATGGCCGCCCTCGGCCTGCTGCTGGGCATGATCGGCATCGACCAGATGAGCGGCTACTTCCGCTTCGCCTACGGGGTGGCCGAGCTGGGCGACGGCATCGGGGTGGTGCCGGTGGCGGTCGGCCTCTTCGGGCTCGCCGAGATCTTGCTGACCGCGGGGCAGCCGAACCCGCCCGAGGTCATCCGCCCGCGCCTGCGGGACCTGCTGCCCTCCCGCCGGGAGTGGCGCGAGGCCAACGCGCCGATCTGGCGCGGCACCGTGATCGGCTTCCTCATCGGGATCATCCCCGGCTCCGCGCACGTGATCTCCACCTTCGTGTCGTACGCGATCGAGCGGAAGGTCTCGCGGCGCCCGGAGGAGTTCGGGCGCGGCGCGGTGGCGGGAGTGGCGGGGCCGGAGTCGGCGAACAACGCGGCGACCTCGGGCGCCTTCGTGCCGATGCTGGCCCTGGGCGTTCCCGGCGTGCCGGTGGCCGCGCTGCTGCTCGCGGCCATGATGGTGCACGGGGTCACGCCGGGGCCGCTCCTGATCCAGCAGGATCCGCGCCTCTTCTGGGGCTTCATCGCCTCGATGTACGTGGGCAACGTGATCTTGCTGATCCTCAACCTCCCGCTGGTCGGGCTCTTCGTGAACCTGCTGCGGGTGCCGTACCCGGTGATGTATCCGATCATCCTCGTGTGCTCGATCCTCGGGGTCTACGCGGTCAACAGCAGCGTGGTCGACGTGTGGATCATGCTCGGCACCGGCGTGCTCGGCTACCTCCTGCGCAAGCTCGACTTCGAGACCGCCCCCATCGTGCTGGGCCTGGTGCTGGCGCCCATGATGGAGCTGTCGCTCCGACAGGCGCTGGCCATGTCCGCCGGACACTACGCGATCTTCGTCACGCGCCCCATCTCCCTGACCCTCCTCGCGGTCGGCGCCCTCCTCGTCGCCCTCGCCCTCCGCCCTCTGATATCCCGAACTCTGGACTGGCGCTCCCGCCTCCCCGCGGAGACCTGAGGATGGGGTCAGGTCTTACGTTCCTACATTTTTCATCGGGTCAGCGGATCGCGGCGTCGCAGAAATGTCGGAATGTAAGACCTGACCCCGAGCGGGACGATGTCTGAGCATGCGGGGGTGGTGCGGCGGAGGGAGGACCCGCGGCTGATCACGGGGGCGGGGGAGTTCGTCGACGATCTGCGCGTGCCGGGGTGTCTGCACGCGGCGATGCTGCGCACGCCGCACGCGCACGCGCGAATCCGTGGCATCGACGTGGCGGCGGCGCGGCGCGCGCCCGGGGTGGTGGGCGTCTACGTGGCCGCGGACCTGGGGGCGGTGGGCGATCCGATGCCGATCTACGCGCCGCACCCGGCGCTGCCGGTGCCCTGCAAGATCATGCCCCTGGCGCGCGACCGGGTGCGCTTCGTGGGCGAGCCGGTGGCGGTGGTGATCGCGGACGACGTCTACCGCGCCCACGACGCGCTCGACCTGATCCGCGTCGACTACGAGCCGCTGCCCGCGCTGGTCGACGTGGAGGCCGCGCTCGCCCCCGGCGCGCCGATCCTCCATCCCGAGATCGGCAGCAACGTGGTCGCGGAGTGGCGGCAGACGGTGGGCGACGTGGATGCCGTGCTCCGCGACGCCCCGGTGGTGGCGCGCACCCGCGTCCGCCTCGCCCGCGGGGGCGCGCATCCGCTCGAGCCGCGCGCGCTGGTCGCGGAGTGGGCGGGCGGTCGCCTCACCATCCGAGGCGCGGTGCAGATGGTCCATCGCCACCGCGGGGTGATCGCGGGCCAGCTCGGGCTCACCGAGACCGACGTGCGGGTGATCGCACCACCGGACGTGGGCGGCGGCTTCGGCACCAAGGGCATGTACTACCCCGAGTACATCGTGGTGGCGGAGCTGGCCCGGCGCCTCGGGCGGCCGGTGAAGTGGGTGGAGACCCGGCGCGAGCACACCCTGGTGGCCTGCGTGGAGCGCGATCAGCTCCACGACGTGACGATCGCGGCCACCCGCGAGGGCGCGCTGCTCGCCCTCCGCGACGACTTCCTCCACGAGATGGGCGCCTACACCATCTCCGGTCTCAACCTGCCGCAGAACGCGATGATCCACTCCGTCGGCTCCTACGTCATCCCCGCTCTCGACCTGCGCTTCCGCGGGGTGGTGACCACCACCACCCCGGTCGGCGCCTACCGCGGGGCGGGCCGACCCTACGGCACCGGGGTGATCGAGCGGGCGATGGACGCTCTCGCACGCGAGCTCCGGATGGATCCGGTGGAGCTGCGCCGGCGCAACCTGGTGCCGGCCGACCGGCATCCCTACGCGACCGGACTCACCACCGGGGGCCGCGGCCCGGTCGATTACGACAGCGGCGACTACCCGCGCTGCATGGCCCTGGCCCTCGAGGCGCTCGACCTGCCCGCGGCGCGCGCCGAGCAGGCGCGCCTGCGGACCCTCGGCCGCTACCTCGGCATTGGCCTCGTCAACTACGTGGAGGCGACCGCCACCGTGCCCAACGAGAGCGCGGTGGTGCGGGTGCACGCCGACGGCCGCGTCACGGTGGTGAGCGGCGCGGCCCCGCAGGGCCAGGGGCACGTCACGATGTTCGCGCGCCTCGTCGGCCGGCATCTCGGCGTCGATCCCGACGCGATCGAGGTGCTCACCGGCGACAGCGACCTGGTGCACACCGGCGGCGGCACCTACGGCAGCCGCACCGCGGCCATCGGCGGCAGCGCGGCGCTCCTGGCCTCGCGCGCCGTCCTCGACAAGGCCCGCCGGGTGGCCGCGCACCTGCTGGAGGCCGCGCCGGCGGACGTGGTGGTCGACGGGGGGCGGTTCTCGGTGCGCGGCCTGCCGAGCCGGGCCGTCGGCTGGGGCGAGGTGGCGGCGGCCGCCCACCGCGGCCGCGTGCCCGGCGAGACGCCCGGGCTCGAGGACACGCAGGTCTTCGCGGTGTCGCAGTCGAGCTTCGCCAATGGCAGCCACGCGGTGGTGCTGGAGGTGGATCCCGAGACCGGCGCGGTACGCATCCACCGCTGGATCGTGGCCCACGACTGCGGGCACGTCCTCGAGCCGGGCATCGTGGACGGGCAGATCCACGGCGCGGTCGTGCAGGGGCTGCCCGACGCGCTCAACGTGCAGCTGGCCTACGACGAGGGCGGCCAGCGCCTCACCGCCACGCTGATGGACTACGTGCTGGCCACCGCCGCCGACGCGCCGGCCATCTTCGAGCTGCGGCACCTCGAGTCGCCCACGCCACTCAACCCGCTCGGGGCGAAGGGCGCGGGCGAGGGCGGGATCATGCCGGTGCACCCGCTGATCGCGCAGGCCATCGAGGACGCGCTGGCCCCACTTGGATGCCGGCCGATCGAGCGAATACCGGTGACGCGAGCGGACATCCACGCGATGGTGGCTGCCGCCCGCGGCGCGGGCCCCAGCTAATGACTCTCGTGTAATACTGTAATAGTCACGTTAGACGCTCAGCCCCGTATGTCGAAGGAAGCTGAAGGCCAA
>Ga0207657_10000101_pt1 | contig 82962 bp, 75 predicted proteins | sample KBSC33metaG_FD_184316 | JGI IMG/M metagenome (GOLD analysis project Ga0207657, IMG submission 184316) | Corn rhizosphere microbial communities from Kellogg Biological Station, Michigan, USA - KBS C3-3 metaG (SPAdes) (version 2) | ecosystem: Host-associated > Plants > Roots > Rhizosphere > Soil ...
CTCACGCGAGAAGCGCGCGCGGCTGATGCTCGAAGTCGCCGATGCGGTGTGTGATGTGTGGGGCGCGGATCGCGTCGGCATGCATCTGGCGCCGCGTGGTGACTCGCACACGATGGGCGACAGCGATCTCAAGGGCACGTTCACCTACGTCGCGAAAGAACTCGGCAAGCGCAAGCTCGCTTTCCTCTGTGCACGCGAGCGGCAGGCCGAAGACAGCATTGGCCCTTTGCTGCGCGAGGTGTTCGGCGGCGTCTACGTCGCCAATGAGGGCTTCACGAAGGAAAGCGCAGAAGCCGCGCTCGCATCCGGCGCAGCCGATGCAGTGGCCTGGGGCAAGGACTACATCGCCAATCCCGACCTTGAGACACGTTTCAGGGAAAACGCGCCGCTCAACAAATGGGACGCCAAGACTTTCTATTCGGCTGGGCCGCAGGGCTACACCGACTATCCGGCGCTGGATTTGCAGCCGGCTTAAAGTTGAGGCCCGGGCGGAGACGTCCGGGCCTTTCAGCATGATGAGCTTGAAAACCGAGATGAGACTATTATCTTATGCGTGGCGTGGCCTGATTCGCCCCCCACCATTCTTCAAAAACCCTTTAGGTAAGGGAAGAGACGAGGGGGAGGAGGGGGTACTCTCCATAGTGGAAAAACAACGATCAACCTATTGTAGGAATAAGTATTTCAGATACCTAATATTGATGAGAGGGTCGCGCGCGGGAAAGGCGACAAACAATTCCGTTGCGTGAAATGCTGCGGCGCGGCATGAAAGTTTCAGCAGAGATTTTCAGGTTTCGCCATGCCGAAGTTCGACAAGTCCAAGCTGCCATCGCGCCACGTCACCGAAGGCCCTGACCGCGCGCCGCACCGCTCCTATTATTACGCGATGGGGCTGACGGAAGAAGAAATCCACCGCCCCTTCGTCGGCGTCGCCTCGTGCTGGAACGAAGCCGCGCCGTGCAACATCGCGCTGATGCGCCAGGCGCAGTCCGCCAAAAAGGGCGTGAAGGAAAACGGCGGCACGCCGCGCGAGTTCTGCACCATCACGGTGACCGACGGCATCGCGATGGGCCATGAGGGCATGAAGTCCTCGCTGGTGTCGCGCGAAGTGATCGCGGACTCGGTTGAACTGACCATGCGCGGCCATTGTTACGATGCGCTGGTCGGCATCGCGGGCTGCGACAAGAGCCTTCCCGGCATGATGATGGCGATGCTGCGCCTGAATGTGCCGAGCGTGTTCCTCTATGGTGGCTCGATCATGCCGGGCCGCGTGAAGGGCAAGGACGTTACGGTGGTCGATATCTTCGAAGGCGTCGGCCAGTTCGCCGCCGGAAAGATGCCGGCCTGCGATCTCACCGAGCTGGAACGCCACGCATGCCCCGGCGCGGGCGCCTGCGGCGGGCAATTCACCGCCAACACCATGGCCTGCGTCGCCGAAGCGATCGGCCTGGCGCTGCCATATTCTTCCGGCCCTCCCGCCGAAGTTCTGGCGCGCGATGATTTTGCGTTGAAAGCCGGCGAGCAGGTGATGAATCTCGTCGCGCAGAACCTTCGTCCCCGCACAATCTGTACACGGAGGGCTTTTGAGAACGCGGCCATGGTCGTCGCGGCCACTGGCGGCTCCACCAACGCGGCACTGCATCTGCCCGCGATGGCGAATGAAGCCGGCATCAAGTTCGATCTCTTCGACGTGGCAGAGATCTTCCGCAAGACGCCCTATCTCGCCTCACTGAAGCCCGGCGGGCAGTATGTGGCGAAAGACATGTGGGAAGCGGGCGGTGTGCCTATGCTGATGCGCGCATTGCTCGACGCAGGCTTGCTCCACGGCGATTGCATCACCGTCACAGGAAAGACGGTCGCCGAAAACCTGAAGGACGTGAAGTTCAATCCCGACCAGAAGGTGATGAAAGACGTCGCTCATGCCCTCGCACCCACCGGCGGCGTGGTCGGCCTGCGCGGCAATCTCGCGCCCGAAGGCGCCATCGTGAAGATCGCGGGCCTCAAGCACATCAAGCATCGCGGTCCGGCGCTGGTGTTCGATTGCGAGGAAGACGCCTTCGCAGCCGTTCAGGCGCGTCAGTACAAGGAAGGCGACGTCATCGTCATCCGCTACGAAGGCCCCAAAGGCGGCCCCGGCATGCGCGAGATGTTGTCCACCACGGCGGCGCTATACGGGCAGGGCGTCGAGAACATCGCACTCATCACCGATGGCCGTTTCTCCGGCGGCACGCGCGGCCTCTGTGTTGGCCATGTCGGCCCCGAAGCGATGGACGGCGGCCCGATCGGCCTGCTGAAAAACGGCGACGTCATCACCATCGACGCCGACAAGGGCAGGATGGACGTCGAAGTTTCAGACGCGGAACTCGCCGAACGCCGCAAAGCGTGGAAGCCGAAAGCGCCATCGTTCAAATCCGGCGCGCTGGCGCGTTACGCGAAGAATGTAGGGCCGGCTCGCGACGGCGCCATCACCACGCCCGGCGGCGCAGACGAAGTCCGCTGCTACGCCGATATCTGACCGCCGCGATTTCGCCGCCATTCGCTGCTAGAAGCACGTCATGCCAACAACGGTGACCCCGCATATCGAAATCATTCCACCGGGACAGCTCTCGGCGGACGAGCAACTCGCGCAGCTGGAGTGGCTGGCCGATCTTCTGGATTCGCGGTTCATCCTACCGGGCACGAACATCCGCTTCGGTTTGGATGGCGTGATCGGACTGGTCCCGGTTGTGGGCGACATCATCTCCGCGCTGATCAGCTTCTATTTGATCTCGCGCGCCTCCGAACTTGGCCTGTCGCCATGGGTGAAGACACGCATGGTCTGGAACGTCGCGCTGGATACCGTCGTGGGCGCGGTGCCCGTGCTGGGCGACATGTTCGACGTCGGCTACAAGTCGAACCGCCGCAACATCGCTCTGGCGCGCCGCTATCTGATGAAACACGGCTCTAGCCGAAAATCACCTTCTCCTCACCGAACCACAGTGGTGAACGGGCGAGGTCGATGAACTTGCACTCGTCTTCGAGCAGAGCCAGCCCTGCGGCCTGACGCTCCGGCGTGGGGTCGGACACGATGTCTTCCAGCGAATCCCACCACAGTTCGGCAACGCCGTCATACATCTCCGGCCCGCCGCGGCCCGCACGAATACCGTCGTTGAGATCGGTCGTCGCAGAGTGCATCTGGACGTAGCGGCGAATGCGCAGTGTGTCCTTGTGCTTGGCCACCAGTGGCGCGTGCTTGTTGAGCCAGTAGTCCTGAAAAGCCTCGCGGCTGAGGCTCGGCAGGCGATGCAAACAAAAGGTAAGTTTGATCATGTTGGCAGCTCCGGTTTCCCGAAGCTGACCATAGCGGAAACTGCGCGGATCAGGATGCCATGATGGCGCGGACTTTCTGGCCGCCTTCCAGCCGCTCGCCACCGCGCACGATCACATGATCGCCGGCGCCGACCCGGCCTTTCACTTCGACAAGCTTGCCGTCTTCGGCGCCGGTCTCGACCGCGACCCGCGTGGCGACGTTCTTCTTGTCCACCTTGAAGATATAAGTGTTGTCTTCCCGCAAGATCAGCGCATCGCGCGGCACCGCCAGAACATTGCGGGGCTGTGCCGACGGAATCAAAACCTTCGCCGCATCCCCGACATAGGCGGAGTTCGGCGGCAAAGTGAGGCGGATCTCCAGTGTGCGGCTGGCGATATCGCCAACCGGCACCACCGCGCGGACCGTGCCCGCCACCGGCCGGTTCTGAATTATCACGATTTCCGTCTGGCCTTCGTGCAGAAAGCGTGAAGCGTCGATCGGAATCTGCGTGCTGACTTCGATGGCGTCGGTCTGCACCAACCGCACGATGTCCTTGCCTGCGGCCGCATATTCGCCGGCGTTGATCAGGCGCGCCACAACGCGCCCCGGGAATGGCGCGCGGATCTGGCTATGATCGAACAGGTATTGCGAGCGCTTTTGCGCCGCCTGCGCCTGCGCCAGTGCGGCCGCATCCATGTCACGAGTCGAGACGGCCTGATCGCGTGTGCTCTTGGCGATGGCGTTCATGGCGAAAAGCTTCTGCATGCGATCCGCCTGGCCGCGGTCATAACTCAGTTGCGCGGCAAGCCGTGCCGTGTTCGCGCGATCGGATGCCAACTGAAGTCCGATGACATCGCTGTCGATCTTGGCGACGACATCGCCCTGTTTGACCGCCGTGCCGACCTCCGCCACCCACGCAACACGCCCTTCGACCTCGGACGCGAGGCGGGAGTCGTTGCGCGACATGACGGTACCCGGCAGCGCCATATTCGGCGCCATGCGGACCATCTTCGCCATGACGACGGTCACCGAAGGCGCGGGGGCAGGCGCCTGCTGCGCGATTGCAGGCGTCAAAACCGCCGCCACAATCGCTGTCCCGAAAAATGCGCTCCGCTTCATAGTCTTGCCCTTCAGGCTGCTTGCAAAGTTGCGTTGTCCGGCGTGATCGGCTCCCGATAAGCCAGCTGCGGTTTTTCCCCGAGACGCAGCAACGCCGGCATGAGTATCAGCGTGAAAATGTGGCTGAACAAAAGCCCACCCACGATGACGGCGCCGAGACCGCGATAAACTTCGGCGCCGGGGCCCGGGATCAGCACGAGCGGCAACATGCCGAATACCGCCGTCAGCGTGCTGGAGAAGATCGGCCGCAAACGCGTCTCCAGGCTCGAGCGCACAGCATCGATGCGCGACATCCCTTCGGCTTCCGCCTGACGGGTCCGTGCGACCAGCAGGATCGTATTGTTCACCACGAGCCCAAGAACGATGATGAAGCCGATCATGGTAATAAGATCGAGCGGCTGGAACACAAACAGCCCGAGCAATCGTAATGCCGCCATCCCTCCTACTGTGCCGAGAGGCAGGGCTATCGTCGCAATGGCGGAATCCCAAACCGACTTGAACAATGCGGCCATGATGAGAAAAAGCAGCAGGATCGCGAGACCGAAGTTCTTGCCCATGCTCAATAGCGCGTTGTTGAGATGGTCAGCTGCCGCGCCATAAGTGATCGTTCCGTCCGCGGGCAGCATCTTGCGGATTTGCGGCTCGATCTCGGTCTTCACGATTTGCATGACATCCTGCAATGCCATGCCCGTGGGCGGCTGCAGGTTCAGCGAAAATGTGCGGCGGCGGTTCAAGCGGAACGTGCCTGTTGGAGCCAGAGTCCGTTGGATTTTGACTAGATGGTCGAACGGCACGATCCCGCCATTGGGGGTGGCCACCGGCGTATTGCTGACCGCATCCGGCGACGTCAGCGGCTGTGATTTGAGAATCAGATAAAGTTGGCGTGCACCGTCATAACGCTGGCCCACATACAGGCCTTCGCCGAGCGCTTGCGTGATTGACCCGACATCGGACCGGGTCCAACCAACCTCCGCGATCGAACGGTCGTCCGGCACCATCTTCATCTGCGGTTGGTCGTAGTCCAAACCCGGATTGGTGTTCACCACGCCTTCAGGAAACCGCTTGGTGAGCAGTTCATAGCCCTTCTTTGCCGCCGCGCGCATCGCGACTTCGTCGTTGGACTGGACGGCGATGGAAATGCCGCCGCCTTCGTCGAAGCCGCCGAATAGAGATCCCATCTGCGCAAAGGCCTGCGCATCGCCGAGGTCTTTGATGATCTCGGTGCGCACAATCTTCTCGAGTTCGGGGAAATCCTCGTCATTGGGCACGCGAACAGCCATATCCATGTTTCCGGGGCCGTTCATCTTGACGTAATAGTTCAAAAGTTTCGGTTGCTTCTCGCCCTTCATGTAAGGCGTGAGGCGATCGATGATCGGTCTGGCGACTTCCTGGTCCGCAGTGGCAGGCGTCATCGCGGTAGGCAGATTGATGTAGCCGTCGATGGCCGCGCGTTTCACCTGCGGCAGGTAGTGCAACGGCGGCAGCAACAACCATGTTCCGACGACCGATCCCAGAATGAGCCCGCCGATCCAATAGTGGCGCTTGCGCGGTGTATCGGTGAGGTTCATCACCAGATTTGTTATCTGATGCCAGACATTCGACAGCTCGGCGACCTTGGGCCGCGTTTTCAGGAAAAGGGCCGATGTCACCGGTATCACGGTGATCGCCACGAATAGCGAGCAGAACACGGCAAATGCGATCGTGAGCGAAAGATCTGCGAAGAGCTGGCCTTCCACATCTTTCAGGAAGATCACCGGGACGAAGATCGCCACGTTCGTCGCGGTCGAAGCGAGCAGGGCGCCCCAGACCTGATCGGTGCCGACCTGCGCCGCTTCGGCGGCGGGCATGCCACGTTCGCGCAGACGCAGGATGTTCTCGAAGGCGACGATCGCCGCGTCCAGCACCATACCCGTCGCGAAGGCGAGGCCCGCAAGCGAGATGACATTCAGCGTGCGACCCGCAAGATTGAGCAAGATGACGACGGCGAAGAGGCAGATCGGAATAGCCGCCGAAATGATGAGCGTCCCCCGCAAATCGCGCATGAAGAACCACAACACGCCCACCGCCAGCAGGATGCCAACCAGCAAATCGGATGTCACCATCCCGACGGCCTGGTTGATGAAGTGGGATGGATCGAATGAATATTGCAGGGTGACGCCTTTTTCCTTGGCGGGGCCCTCATTGATTTTCTGCAGCTCGTCTTTGACGGCATTCACTGTCGCCAGAACATTCGCACCGCTCGCCCGAAATATCTGAATGCCCAGAGCCGGGTTGCCGTTCTGATAGGCAAAGCCCTGTTCCTTGCTGCGCCCGATATGAACATTGGCAATGTCGCCCAGATGCACGGGCTTGCCGTCGCGCCATTCCAGAATGAGGTCACGAAGCTGCGCTACCGAGTATCGCCCGCGATATTCAAGACTGTAAGTCCTGCGCCCGACATCGATGGTGCCGCCGGAGACGTCTTCCGACCCGCTTATCTGCTGCGCCACCTTCGGAATCTGGATTCCGAGTTGCGCGGCGCGCATCGGATCGAAAACGATGTCAAGTTCGTCCGTGCCGCCATTGGAATTAATTTGCGCACTTCCTACCCCGGGAACCGATTGCAGCCGGGGCAGCACCACATCCTTCAGGAACTGCACGTAGTCATTCACGTCCCGCTTGTTGCCGGGCAGCTTCTGCATGAAGACGTAGAGCAGTGTCGCGTTGGCATTCTGCGTGCTGGCCAACTGGATAAATGGCTTTTGCGCGTCTGTCGGAAGCGATGGCACGCGGTTGAGGCGTCCGACAACATCGACGAGCGTGCTGTTCATGTCTGTGCCGAGCGCGAAGGTAAGCTGGATGTAGCCGCCGCCATTGCCGGCAAAGCCATCCATCTCTTGAAGGCCGGGAATGCCTTGCAGCACATCTTCTTCCGGCTGGACGATCTGTGCTTCTGTCTCGCGGGGCGTTTCCGATCGCCAATCGGTCTCGACGCCGATCGTCGGCCGGTCGATATCCGGGAAAAGCTGGACGGGAAGAGCTTCCAGCGCAAACACGCCGAACAGAATTGTCACGGCGACAGCAACCGCTATCGCAGCCGGATTCTTGATGCTGATCGCAGTCAGTGCCCGCATCGCTCCCTCACCGGCAAATCACCGCGGTCCAAACGTGCCTGTAATTGCTAGGAAATGTGGTCTCACAAGGGCGTGAGACAACATGAAAAGTTATGCAGGAATGGGGTGACGGACCGGCGCCGGCAATGGGAGTCAAAACTAGTGGCATCCGCGCTGCAAAATCCGGCTTGCCCGAGGCTATGCGAAAACCCGGCTAGCGGTTCCTGGGGACCGGAGCCAGATCTCGCCAAAGCAAAGCGGCCCACGAAATAGACGCTGATTCCCGGCGTTAGCCATGTTGATGCGGTCCTTCGATGCTTGCGGTAAGGCCCTGCCGTACTTAGTCTTTGACCCGGGCAATGGGTTGGGGTCGTCGATGGTTCGGAGTTTCGCGGCGGCGGTATCGCTGGCATGGCTTTTTGCGTCGGGCGTGGCTTTGGCGGGCCCCGCGCACCCCTCTGACAGAGACCAGATCGCCTATTTCCAGACCAAGAACATCTTCCATTCCGGCCTGCGCGGCACCCATACCATTGCGCTGACCTTTGACGACGGCCCGAACGCCAATACATCCGCAGTTCTCGATGCCTTGAAAGCTCAGAACGTCAAAGCAACCTTTTTCATCGTCGGGCGAATGGCCCGGCGGTATCCCCAAATCCTTGCCCGCATCGCCGCGGAGGGGCACTTGCTCGCAAATCACAGCGCAACGCATGCATTGCTCGGGAAAAAATATGTGCGCGATCCTGCCAAGCTCATCGCTCAGATCCGGGACGTCGACAACTACATCCGTCCGCTGATGCCCGCCAATGCAAAGTTCTACTTCCGCGCGCCGTATGGCTCGTGGCGCAAGCAACATGCCGCCGTTCTCAATGCCGATCCTGTGCTGAAGCAGTATGTGGGACCCATGTACTGGGATATTGGCGGTGACATCTCGATGAGCGCTGACGGCTATATTCTCAGCGCCGCGGACTGGGACTGTTGGCATCGCCACTGGGATGCGAATACCTGCGCAAAAGGCTATATGCGCGAAATCCGCCGCAAGAACGGAGGCGTGGTGCTGATGCATTGCATTCATCACCAGTCACCGGAATTGGTCGCGACCGTGGTCGCTGCCCTGGTAGAGGAAGGTTACAAATTCGTGCGTCTCGATCAGGTGCCGGACTACAAGCAATATGAGACACCGCTCGCACCGCCGATCGCCATTGCCTCAACAGGCGGTGCGGCGGCGAGAGGCCGCTGAGTTAGGCGTGTCTGTGAATGGCGGATGGGGTGAGATTCGAACTCACGGGACCCTTTCAGGCCCGCCGGTTTTCAAGACCGGTGCCTTAAACCGCTCGGCCACCCATCCACACCGCGCTCCCTAAGCCGAACGGCAAGGGTGCGCAAGCGCCCGGTTGAAGCCCGCGCACTGCATCGCTTACCGTGATTGCGCCCCGGCTTGGTGATTCCGCTGCATGCTGAAACGCGCACGACAAACAGGGATGGTGTTTGCCATAGCCGGCCTGGCCGCGGCCTGTGCGTCCACGCCACCCGCGAACAATGGCGGTGTCACGGTTCCCCGGAATGCCGGTGTCTACAAGATCGGCAATCCTTATCAGATCGACGGCACCTGGTATTACCCGCATGAGCAGCCGGACTACGATGAGACGGGCGTAGCGTCCTGGTACGGCCCGACTTTCTATGGCCATCACACCGCCAACGGCGAAATGTATGACGGCACAGAGATGACGGCCGCGCACCGCACGTTGCCGATGCCAGTTAATGTGCGGGTGACCAATCTCGAAAACGGAAAATCCGTGGTCGTGCGTGTGAATGACCGCGGCCCCTATGCAAAGGGGCGTATCATCGATCTCTCCGAGGCGGCGGCGCGCGCGCTGGATGTTGTGCGCATGGGAACGGCGCGCGTGCGCGTCACTTATCTTGGCCGCGCCGATTCTGCAGCCGGAGTGCCGGCGCAGGAAACGCCGCCCGAAATCGTCGCGGCCGTGCCGGCGGCGCCAACCGCGAAAGTGGATAGTGCAGCGCTTAACATTCTTCCGGGCGCGACCGTCGCACCGCCGGTCCAAACCGCGGCCTTGCCAACACCGGCTTTGACGGCTCCGGTCCCCCAACCAGCCGATACGCAGCCGACCGGGGTGGTGAAGCAGGTTCCTGTCCCGGCGGTTACGCATTTGTATGTTCAGGTCGGCGCCTTCTCCAGCCCGATGAACGCGGCGCGGCTCAAAACGCGCTTCTCGGCCGCTGGCAACCTCGATGTCTCGCCGATCACCCGCAACGGGCAAAAGCTTTACCGCGTTCGCAGCGGCCCCTATGACAGTGTCGCAGATGCCGATGCGGCGTTGGCCAAGCTGACGGGGCTTGGTAATAACGATGCACAGATCGTTGTCGATCAATAAGCCGGTCTGCCGAATCAGACTCACTTTCAGGAGTGTTCCGTTCATGCGGATTTCATTCATCTTTGCGCTTTTGGGGGCGGCGTTCCTTGCGGCGCCGGCACATGCCGAACTCAGCACCACAGCGGAACACGCACTGCTGATGGACGGCGACGGGCAGGTGCTATGGGCGAAAAGTGCTTTCACTCCCATGCCGCCGGCGTCGATGAGCAAGCTGATGACAATCGAGCTGCTTTTCAGCCGCCTGAAAGACGGCCGCGTTCATCTCACCGACACATTTCCGGTTTCAGAGACCGCCTGGAAAACCGGCGGCTCAAAAATGTTCGTGTCGGTCGGCAGCCGCGTGCCGGTGGAAGACCTGATCCGCGGCATCATCATCCAGTCCGGCAACGACGCCTGCGTGGTGGTTGCCGAAGCGCTCGGCGGTACTGTCGATGGTTTCGTCGACATGATGAACAAGCGTGCGAAGCAGCTCGGTCTCAAGCAGTCGCACTTTGTGAATCCGGACGGCTTGCCCGACCCTCCGGGGCAGCTGATGTCCGCGCTCGATCTGGCGACATTGGCGCGGCATCTCATCAACGACTATCCGCAATATTATCATTATTTCGGCGAACGCAGCTTCGTGTGGAACGGCATCACACAGCAGAACCGCGACATGGTTCTGGACAAGCTTGATGGTGCCGATGGGTTGAAGACCGGTCATACCGACGCATCGGGCTACGGCATCACCGCTTCGGCCAAGCAGAAGGGCCAGCGGCTGATCCTGGTGCTGAACGGCTTGCGCTATCCCGATCTCGACAAATCGAGCCCACAGCGGCAGGACTGGTTCGCGGAGCGTCGCCGCAGCGACGAAGCCGCGCGCATTCTGGGCCTGGCCTTCCGCGAATTCCGCAAATACCCCGTCGCAAAAGCAGACACGGTCGTCGGTAATGCACCGGTCTGGCAGGGCACGGCGGACACGGTTCCTCTCGTGGTCGGCAAACCGCTGAACGTCACGCTGCAGGTGGAATCCCGGCACGGCATGAAGGTCGCCGTGCGTTATGATGGCCCCATCAAGGCACCCATCGCCAAAGGACAGCGCGTGGGGACATTGGAAGTCACCGCACCGGAATTCCCTGGTCTCAAAGTGCCGGTTTACGCTGCCAACGCGGTGGATCGCGCGGGCATATTCGGCCGGATGTTCCTGGGCATTCGCCATATGATCACGGGCCACTGAGGACAGCGTTCGTTGAACCCGCAATTCATCACGCTTGAAGGCGGGGAGGGGACTGGAAAATCCACCCAGGCCAAACGACTTGCCGAGGCGTTGGAGAAGCGCGGGATTAAAACCGTTGTTACCCGGGAGCCAGGAGGCTCGCCGGGCGCGGAGCAGATACGGAAACTTCTTGTCGAGGGCGAACCTGGCCGCTGGGATCCGCTGACGGAGACGTTGCTCCTGTTTGCGGCGCGCGCGGACCACATATCGCGCACGATCAAGCCCTCTCTCTCTTCCGGTTCGTGGGTACTATCGGATCGCTTCACCGACTCCACCTATGCCTATCAGGGCGTGGGGCGCGGCATGGATCGCGAAACCATCCGGCGGATCGAGACGATTTCCGTGGCGGATTTCCGGCCCAATCTCACGCTGGTGCTCGATTTGCCGGTTTCTGTGGGCCTGGAACGGGCCAATGCCCGCCGGTCCAGCGAGAACAGGTTCGAAAGCTTCGACACGGCATTCCACGAAAAGCTGCGCCAGGCGTTCGTCGATATTGCCCGGCGCAATGGCGATCGCTGCGTGCTGCTCGATGCGGGCGGCAGCGAGGATGAGGTGGCCGAATTGATCTGGCGCACGGTCGCCAAACGCTTCAGTCTTTAGCGCATGGCCAGGAAGAAGCTCGAACCCGTGCTGGAGATGGCCGCGCACGATCCGCGCAAGACGCTGTCGCTCATCGGACACCGGTCCGCCCTTGCGACGGCGGCGCGTGCCGTCCGTGCCGGACGCCCGCCGCAGGGCTGGCTCATCAGCGGGCCGCCGGGCGTGGGCAAGGCGACGTTCGCGTTCCGCATCGCACGGTATCTGCTGGCATTCGGCGCAACCGATCGCGGGCCGGAAGATCTTTCGGTGCCGGAAGGCGATCCTGCATCGCTTCAGGTTTCGGCAGGTGGGCATCCGGGCCTCCTTGTCCTGCAACGCGGCATCAACGCCAGCACCGGTAAGCCGATGACGGTTCTGGGTGTCGATGAAATCCGCAAGCTTGCCGGCTTTTTCGGCATGACGTCCGGCGCGGGCGGATGGCGCGTCGCCATTGTGGACACTGCCGACGATATGAATCCGCAAGCGGCCAACGCCTTGCTGAAAGCGCTGGAAGAGCCGCCGCCGCGTGCGATGCTCATGCTGCTCTCCAACGCGCCGGGACAGTTGCTGCCGACGATCCGTTCGCGGTGCCAGCGGCTCGATCTACGCCCGCTATCCGAAAGCGAGTTAGCGAAGGAATTGAGCAAACGGCTTCCCGATCTGGGCGCGGGTGAACGCGAAACGCTTATTCGTGTTTCTGGCGGCTCCATCGGCGCAGCGCTCGCATTGGCCGAGGAGGATGGCCTCGCGCTTGCCGCAGAAGCCGAGCGGCTTGTCAGTCGCGCTTCGTCACCGGATTTGGGGGCGACGCTGGCGCTGGCCGACAAGCTTTCGCGCATCACGGACGGTACGGATCGCTTTGGCGTGTTCCTCGTCGAAGCCTTGACCAACCGCATCCGTGCCCGCGCGATGGAAGGCGAAGGAGGGTTGGATCGCTGGACGGCGCTATTGGAAAAGCTCAACCGCTCGTTCCTGCGCACCGGTGCGTTGCATCTGGACCCGCGGCAGACGATCCTTTCGGCGGACAAGGCAATTTCCGATACCGCACGCCGTGCCCGTTTGTGAGTTCTCATGCTCGTCGATAGCCATTGCCATCTCGATTTTCCCGAATTCGCACCGGAGCTGGATGCCGTTGTCGCGCGCGCGCGGGACGCGGGGGTGAAAACCTGCGTGAGCATCGGCACGACACTGGAGAAGTTTCCGCAGGTGCTCGCGGTGGCGGAGCGCTTCGAGAACATCTGGTGTTCGGTCGGCATTCATCCGCATGAAGCGGAGCCGGAACGGATCGGCGGACCGGAGCCGCTGATAGAGCGCGCGCGACATCCCAAAGTCGTCGGTATCGGCGAGACGGGACTCGATTTCTACTACAACCATTCTCCGCGCGACCCGCAGATCGCGAATTTCCGCGCGCATATCGCGGCATCTCGCGAACTTGGGCTTCCCTGCATCGTTCATACCCGCAACGCCGATGTCGAAACGGTGGATATTCTGCGCGACGAAATGAAGAAGGGTGCGTTTCCCGGGTTGATCCATTGCTTCACCGGAACGCAGATGCTGGCCGACGCCGCCGTGGAGTTGGGCTTCTGCATTTCGGTGTCCGGCATTGCCACGTTCAAGAAGTCGGACGAACTGCGCGCCGTGCTGAAGACCGTTCCATTGGATCGCCTCCTGGTCGAGACCGATGCTCCCTATCTGGCGCCGATGCCCTATCGCGGCAAACGCAACGAGCCGTCCTTTGTCGTGAACACGGCCGCGATGCTGGCGGAGCTGAAAGGTGTCAGCAGCGAAGAACTTGCGACGGCAACAACCGACAATTTCTTCCGGCTGTTCACGAAGGCGAAGCGTCCGCAATGACCTTGGACATCACCATCCTGGGCTGCGGCTCTTCCAGCGGTGTGCCGCGTTTGGGTGGCCCGGATGGCGCGGGCGATTGGGGCGCTTGCGATCCGAACAATCCGAAGAACCGACGCTCGCGCTGCTCGCTGCTGGTGCGCAAGCGATCCGACGACGGCGAGACTGCTGTGCTGGTCGATACGTCGCCCGATTTGCGCAACCAGATGCTGGCGGCGCATTGCGGCAGGCTCGACGCGGTGTTCATCACGCATGATCATGCCGACCAGACACATGGCATGGATGACGTTCGCGCCATTGCCTATGCTGCGCGCAAGCGGATCGATGTCTTCACCGATCGCGCCGCGCGCGAAAGCGTGATGCGTAAATTCGGCTATATTTTCTCCGCGCCGGAAGGCAGCGGCTATCCGCCGATCATGACGATGCACGAATTGCCGGAACCCTTCGCGGCGGCGAACGTGCCGGGCAGGGGCGGCGACATTCCGGTTCTGGCGTTCCGGCAGGGGCATGGGCGCATCCATTCGCTCGGATTCCGCTTCGGTCCCATCGCTTATTCCAGCGACGTAAACGAACTGGATGAAGATGCCTTCGCCGCGCTCGACGGCGTCAAGCTGTGGATCGTGGATGCCTTGCGACACGATCCACATCCGACGCACGCCAATGTCGATACCGCGCTGAAATGGATTGCGCGCGTCAAACCCAAGCGCGCCATCCTCACCAATCTGCACATCGATCTGGACTATGAAGCATTGAAGCGCGCGCTGCCCGAGGGCGTGGAGCCGGCTTATGACGGCATGACGATATCTGTGTGATGATCCCTCTACCTTTTCCGCCCACGCCGGAATTTGTCATCGGCGCTGTATGAGGGGCGTGACCGTGGCTGGGGCGATCGTGACGGACTGTCTTCCGGTTCGGCGTCCTCGACCCGCTACAGCGCGATCTCGGCTTCCCCAGAAGAGTCTGTTCCAGTCGCCGCGCCCGGTCGGGGCGAGGGCGGAGCTAGAGCTTTGGCATGTGTGGTTCCCCTAAAAGAATGATTCACGCAGAGACGCAGAGCCGCAGAGGTCTTCTCTTAGGCCCGGGATCGCGGCTGTGTCGTTGGAATTGGCGCGCATGGCGCGCCGACAAATCTTTTTTCTTCTCTGCGGCTCTGCGTCTCTGCGTGCGCTATTTCTTTCGCCCAAAACGCAGAAAACCCGCGGCTTTCGCGGCGGGTCCGGGTTTTGGGCGCAATTCGAGAATTGAGAGAAATGTACGGGGGTACCGTCACGGTGTCAAGGAAATTCCTAAATGATGCGGATTATAGGATAATATAGTTCATTCAAGGACTTGCGCCGATTTGCACCTGTCACGCTCTTCAAAAAGAAGCAAAAATTTCCGGCGAACACGGGAGGGATTCATGAAAACAGCACGCGCGGCAGGTTTGGGCGCCGCTCTTCTGTGTTGCACGGTATCGGCGCATGCGGACGACCTCAAAAAGCAGGTCGATGGCTGGCGCGCGGCGCATGAGACGCAGATCCTCACGCAGTTCGACACGTTGCTGCGCTTTCACAGTGTTGCTGCCGAGCCGCAGGGAACGGCGGCCGCCGGCGCCTGGCTTCAAACCGAATTGAAGGCACGCGGCTTCCAGACCGAACTTCTCACCGTCCCCAATGCACCGCCGGTCGTCTTCGGCGCGCTCAACACCCCGGGCGCGACGCGCACCGTTGTTTTCTACGCGCATTATGACGGCCAGCCGGTCACGCCGTCGCAATGGGCAACGCCGCCCTTCGATCCCGTCATGCGCAGCGGCCCGCTGGGCAGCGGCGAGCATGTGGTGGATTGGAAGAAGGAGAAGCCGCCTTACGGCGCTGAATGGCGTCTGTATGGACGCTCCACGGGTGACGACAAGATATCGGAACTGACCTTCCTCGCGGCGTTCGATGCGCTGAAGGCAATCGGCAAAAAGCCATCGGTCAACATCAAGATCGTGTGGGAAGGCGAGGAAGAAGCTGGCTCGCCGCATCTGCAGGACATCTTGCGCAAGAATGCGGACAAACTTTCTTCCGATCTGTGGCTCATCGGCGACGGACCGGTGCATCAGTCGCGGCGGCCGCTGATCTATTTCGGCGCGCGCGGCACCATCGGGCTCGACGCCACGATCTATGGGCCGATCAAGGCGCTGCATGACGGGCATTACGGCAACTGGGTGCCCAATCCGGCTGCGATGGCGGCGGAACTGATTTCCGAAATGCGCGCGCCCGACGGCCGCGTTCTCATTCCCGGCTTCATGGACGATGTGCGGCCGGAAACGAAAGCCGAGCGCGACGCCATCGCAGCGCTGCCGCCGGTGGAAGACGAATTGAAAAAGGAATTCCAGATCGCGCAGGCCGAAACGAAAGACAGCTTGATGGATGCGATCATGCGCCCGGCGCTGAACATTCGCGGCATCCGCGCAGGGAAGGTGGCCGGTGAAGCAGCCAACGCCATTCCTGTCGACGCGGAAGTCTCGATCGACTTCCGTCTCGTACCCAATCAGACGCCGCAGCGCGTACGCGCACAGATGGAAGCGTTCCTGCGCGCGAAGGGTTGGACCATCGTGGACAAGACTCCCGATGAAGCGACGCGGTTGGCGCATCCCAAGATCATCAAGATCGATTGGGAGGATGGTTATGCGGCGCTGCGCTCCGACATGGCGTCGCCGTCCGCGCGCGCGGTGATCGCGGCGGCGCAGAAGGCATCGAATCAGCCGGTCGCCGTGGTGCCGACGCTGGGGGGCAGCGTTCCGCTCTATGTGTTCGATGACATCTTTCACACGCCGCTGGTCGGATTGCCGGTCGCCAATCACGATGACAACCAACATGCCGCGAACGAGAATATTCGCTTGCAGAATGTCTGGGACGGGATCGGCGTTTACGCCGCGATGATCGGTGAACTGAACTGGTAGAGAAAATGTCTTTCGATCTGACGCCCGAGAAGATGAATGCTTGGAACGAGGGCGGCTTGCCGCACATGCTGGGCATCAAGGTGACCGAATGCGCGCCGGGCAGGGTGGTAGGACGCCTGCCCGTGACCAAGCCGCTGATCGCGGGCAACGGCGCGTTATGGGCGCCGGCCATCGTGGCGCTGGCGGATACGCTCTGTGCCTATGGCGTCTCGACCAAATGGCCGGATGGCGCGAACGGGTTCACCACCGTCGAACTGAAATGCAATTTCATGGGCACGCTGAACGCCGGTGCGATCCTGGGCGAAGCGACGCTGCTGCATGGCGGCCGCACCACGCAGGTGTGGGACGCGAAGATCACGAACGAAGACAGTGGCAAGCTGCTGGCGGCGTTCCGATGTACGCAGATGATTCTGTATCCGCGCTAATTTTCCTCCCCCGTAAACGGGGGAGGGGGACCGCGAAGCGGTGGAGGGACCTCAACGCACCACTTACCCCCTCCGCTTCGCATCGCTCCGCTCGCTCAGCACCTCCCCCGTAAACGGGGGAGGAAAGATCACGCTACTGCACCCCGCTCGTCTTGCGGATGAACGCCGCCACATTGTCGTGCAACTGCACGAGCGAGGGCTGGTGCACATAGACCATGTGGCCGGATTCGTAATAGTGGAACTCCAGATTGCTGCGCAGCTTCTCCGGAATCTGCAGATGGCGCATTTCCGTCCAGCCTTCATAATAGGGCGTGGAGATGTCGAAATAGCCGCCATTGACCATGATTTTCATGTTCGGATTGCGCTTCATCGCCGCCGCCAGATCGGGGAGCACGTTCGGCAACTGAATAAGGGCGTGATCGGCACCCGGCGGTTGGTGCTTGTAATCCCAGCTACTGTAAACCGGAACGCCCGGCTTGTATTCCAGCGTGCCTTTGTAGTTGAGCGCATTGCGCACATAGCTGTTGAACGCCGAGATATAGGCCGAACCGATCGCCGAACTTTGCGGATCGTATTCCGCGACCTTGCTCAGCGGATCCAGTGTCGGGCCGGTGAACCGCGTATCGAGCGTTCCGGTGGTCAGATCCTGCTGGCTGAGAAGTTCTTTCTGCAGCGCGCCATATTCGATGCGCAGATTGGATTTCAGCAGGTAGCCGACGGGCAGGCCGGTGTAAGCGTGCAATTGCGCCGCGATGGCCTTGCGCTGCGGCCAGCTCAGTCCCGCGCCGCGCAGAAGCGCCTGCGCATAGGTCGTGGTCGCGAAATGCTCGACCTTCAGAAGAAACGGCCGCAATTCCTTCGGCTGATTGGGAATCTTGTGATGATACCACGCCGTCGCCGCATAGGACGGCAGCGCGACGATGTAAGGCTCGTCGATCGAGGGATTCAGTTGCGGATCGTCCGGCAGCAAGTCCCAGTTCAGAACGTCGGAGAGCAGGATGACGCCGTTCAGATCGATGTCATGCTTTTGCAGCGCCAGAGAGAGGCCCGCGGCGCGCATCGTGCCGTAGCTTTCGCCGAAGATATATTTTGGCGAATTCCAGCGATTGTACTTGCTCAGGAACTCCTGGATGAACGCTGCGAAGGCGTGAATGTCCTGATCGACGCCATAGAAGTTCTTGTCCGCATCCTTGCCGCCGATCCGGCCGAAACCGGTGCCGGGCATGTCGATGAACACCAGATCGCTCGTATCCAGCAGGCTCTGGTCGTTGTTGACGACCGTGTACGGCGCGGCCGGCGTGTGGCTGTCGTCATTGGTGATCACGCGGCGAGGCCCGAAGGCGCCCATGTGCAGCCACACGGTTGCCGAGCCCGGGCCGCCATTGAACAGGAAGGTGATCGGCCGCCTGGACACATCGCCGCCATGCTTGAAGTAAGCGACGTAGGACATGCTGGCTTCGGCCGACGGGTTCTTGTCGTCGTCCTTGGCGGTCGCGGCGTCGTTCCAGTCCTTGGGATGCACGACCAGCGTGCCGGTCACGGCGTCATATGAGATGGAGGCGCCACCGGCGGTCACGCTGCCGTTCGATTTGTATTCGGTCGGCTGGAAGTTCGGCGATGCGTCGTCAGGCTTTTTGGAATCGTCCGCATAGGCAGTAGCCACGCAGGCAGCCAAAGCTGCGGCGAGGAAAAGCACACGTTTCATGAGAAGAGCATCCGGTTGGGCGGAGGGGCCGATTCAGGGGTTCTGGCTGCGGGAACCATATCGGCCTGGGCGCGCCCGGCAACCATCACATACAATTTCCCATAATATAGATTATACGAAATATAGATGGCCCGAAGGATGCAGCCGGAACCGAAGCCACGCGCCACTGCCCTCGGCTAAGGTCGCCGGATGTCCGGCAGCAGCACGTCGCAGTTCATCCAAGCGCCGCGCGCGGAGGTCTACCGCGCGTGCATCGATCCCACTTTCATCGTGTGTTGGCGCGTCCCGGACATGATGACGGCCACGGTTCACAGCTTCGACGCGCGCGCCGGCGGCGGCTACCGAATGTCCCTCACCTATTGCGACCCCGCGCGGGCCGCCGGCAAGACGACCGATAACACGGACAGCTTCACGGGCCGGTTCGTGGAACTGGTGCCGAACGAGAAGATCGTCGAGGCGATCCACTTCGAGACGGACGATCCGGGCATTCGGGGCGAGATGACCGTCACCACCAGCCTGCGCGACGTGGATGGCGGCACAGAGGTCACCATGCTTTTCGAGAACATTCCGCCAGGCATCCGGCCGGAGGACAACGAGCTGGGCACAAGGCAATCGTTGAAGAAGCTCGCGGCGCTTTTCGCGTAAATTCCCGCTTGCGCCGGACCTTGGGGACGCCTTCACAAACTGGCGCGTCGATGAAAGCCTATCCCATGCTGATGAAAGACGAGCATCTCAGTCCCTCCGAAGCCGCGCGGCGGCTGGGCGTGAGCGTGAAAGCGCTGCGCGTCTATGAGCAACGCGGTCTGGTGAAGCCGCTGCGGTCTCAGGCGGATTGGCGCGCCTATGGCCCCGAGGAAATGGCGCGTCTGCACCAGATTCTGGCGCTGAAAGCCCTCGGCCTGCCGCTCGCGCGTATCGGCGCGCTGCTGGAAGGCCGCGCGTCCACGCTGGAATCGGTTCTGGCCATTCAGGAGCAGGCGCTGAAGGACGAGGGTAACCGGCTGGAACACGCCCTCGCCCTCATCCGCGCGGCACGGTCCCGGCTGGCCGCCGGCGAGACGCTTTCCATCGACGATCTCACGCAACTGACCAAGGAGACGACGATGAGCAACAAGCTCGACAGTGAAGAATGGAAAGCGATGTTCGATCCGCTGATTCAGAAGAACTACGCGCCGGAGGATCTGGCGAAAGCTTCCGGGCAGCATTTCGATCAGGAAGAGGTTTCGAAGGCCTGGAACATTCTGTTCGAGGATGCCAAGGCCGTCATGGCCAAGGGCGATCCCTATTCCCCGGAAGCGATGGCTGTCGCGCGCCGCTGGAGCGCGCTGGTGAACCAGTTCACGCAAGGCAATCCCAAGCTCGCGGAGGGTTCTTCCAAGGTTTGGAAGGACGCGTTCGCGGACCCCAAAATCGCGCCGCGGCTGCCGGTCGGCGCGGACCTCTTCGCCTTCGTCGGCAAGGGCATGCAGCGGCTGAAAGAAAGCGAATAGCGAAGTCGCGAATAGCGAATAGGGGCAGCTGGGCTTGTCCCCCTATTCGCTACTCGCTATTCGCTACTCGCATGGCCCACGACATCGCCGCCCTGCTCGACATCATGCGCCGCTTGCGCGACCCGAAGGATGGTTGTCCGTGGGACCGCGAGCAGGATTTTGCGAGCATCGCGCCCTACACCATTGAAGAGGCTTACGAAGTCGCCGGTGCAATCGAAGATCGGAACTGGCCGGAGCTGAAGGACGAGCTGGGCGACCTGCTCTTCCAGGTGGTGTTCCACGCGCGCATGGCGGAGGAGAAAAAGCTCTTCGACTTCGCCGATGTTGTCGCCGCCATCTCCGAGAAGATGCTCCGCCGCCACCCGCATGTCTTTGCGTCGGGGGCGGCAGTGGAGGATGCCGAGGCACAAACTGTTGCGTGGGAAGAACACAAGAAAAAGGAGCGTGCCGCCAAAGCCGCCACCGGAGGCGGAAGCCTCCTCGATGACGTGCCCCACGCCCTGCCCGCCTTGCTACGTGCGCTGAAGCTTCAGAAGCGTGCCGCAAGCGTCGGGTTTGATTGGGATAATGCCGCCAAGGTGGTCGAAAAAATCGCCGAGGAAGCCCAGGAAATCGTGGAAGCCCGCGATACCGCCCCGGAAAAGCTGGAGGAAGAAGTGGGAGACCTGCTGTTCGCGGTCGCCAATCTGGCCCGCCACCTGAAGGTTGATCCGGAAAGCGCCCTACGCGCCGCCAACGCCAAATTCCTGCGACGTTTCAAAGTGATCGAAGGCGAACTTGCCAGACAGGGTAAGACACCGGACGAAGCCTCACTCGACGAAATGGAAGCCATCTGGCAGGCCGCGAAGCTGGCCGAGCGCTAGGGATTGTTCCAGGGAAAGCCAGCCGCCAGCGTCATCTCGTTGTCGATGGGATAGCGCCACGGATAGAAGCCGGTGGGCTGGGCCTTCCACGCGCGGATGCCGGTCAAGGCGCGGTCGAGATCGCGCAAGTTCGTCATGTCGAGCCATGGCGCGGCGATCCCTTCTCCCGCGCGGCAACAATGGGCCGTCCACAGGATCGTATCGGCCGGCAGCGTGCGCAGCAGGTTTTGCGCCGTCGCCTGATAGGCCGAAAGACTGGCGCCCGGCAGGAACGCGTAGAGCGTTGTCGGGTAGATGAAGTCGCCGATGAACAGCCACTTCTTCGCCGGATCGAAGAGCGCGGCCGATGTCGGCGTGTGGCCCGGCGTCGAGAGGATGGTCAGCTTGCGGCCGCCCAGATCGATCGTGGTCCCTGGCTTGAGCCATTCCGAGACCTGGATCGTCGGCGGTTCCCGCCCGTCGATGAGGCCGAGATATTCGTAACGGGTGGGCTTGAAGCGTCCGCCGGAAACATCCGCCCGCGTCTGCGGCAGATCGATCATGGCGATGTGGTGGAACGGCGCGATCCCGCCCAGATGATCGAAATGCAGATGGGAGACGATCACCGTCACCGGCAGATGGGTGATGAACTCCACCACGCCGCTGATGTCGCGCGTGCCCGAGCCGGCGTCGAACAACACCGCCCGGTCCTTGCCGAGGATCAGATAGGCATAGTTCTGCTGATAGTAGCGCGGCTCGCCGATAGCATAGGTGCCCGACCCGAGATATTGGACGGCGAAATAGTCATCGGCCATGCGCCCCCTGGCGAGCTTCACGGGTGCCGGGTCAACAATCGCGTGCGGCTCCAGCCAGGGCGACAGCTCGGCGGATACATAAGGCGCGAAATATGCCGCGACCGCCGCGCCGATAAGCACGACGCTCACGAGCGCGAATGCGGCCCATTTCATGTTGAACAGCTCCCCCCGAAGCCTGCTTTACCGCGCAGCGCCCTCTTGCTCGACGGAAAGTCCCTTGCCGTAACGATGACGGAAGCGCTCGGCATCCTGCGGATCGGCGCTGACACGCAGCACAAGCTTGTTCGACCGGTCCTTGCGCTCCGTCACGCGGCCATGCGCATGCGCCCAAGCAAGGCCCGCGCCGTCGGAAGGATCGAGGGTCAGGCGGAAACGAACCTCGCTTTTGCCAAGCGCGCGTTCGATCCGCGACAGAAGATCGGACACGCCGTCGCCGTCGATAGCGGAGATCGCGACGGCCGACTTTCGGCCATTGTGGGAGAGCAGCCCTTCCCGCTCCTCCGGATCGAGCAGATCGATCTTGTTGAGAACTTCGATAATGGGCCGATCGTCATTGGCTTCGATGCCGAGCTCGATAAGAACCTCTTCCACGTCGCGCTTCTGTGCCTCGGTTTCGTCATGGGCAGCGTCGCGGATGTGCAGGATGACATCGGCTTCCAGCACTTCCTCCAGCGTGGCGCGGAAGGCGGCGACCAGTTCATGCGGCAGGTCCGAGATGAAACCCACCGTGTCCGACAGGATCACGCGCCGTCCGTTCGGCAAGCGCAGGCCGCGCATGGTGGGATCGAGCGTGGCGAACAAAAGATCCTTCGCCATCACTTCGGCGTTGGTGAGCTTGTTGAAGAGCGTGGATTTGCCGGCGTTGGTGTAGCCCACCAGTGCCACGATGGGGTACGGCACCTTCTTGCGCGCCGAGCGGTGCAGCCCGCGCGTGCGCTTCACCTCTTCGATTTCCTTGCGGATCTTGGCCAACCGCTCGCCGATCAGGCGGCGGTCGGTTTCGATCTGCGTTTCACCAGGGCCGCCGAGGAAGCCGAAACCGCCCCGCTGGCGTTCCAAGTGGGTCCATGACCGCACAAGCCGCGAACGCTGATAGGTGAGATGCGCGAGTTCGACCTGCAGCCGACCTTCCCGCGTCTGCGCGCGTTCGCCGAAGATTTCGAGAATGAGCGCCGTGCGGTCCAGCACCTTGGCGTTCCACGCTTTCTCCAGATTGCGCTGCTGCACGGGGGAAAGCTGAGCATTGACGATGATGACTTCCGGCTCGAGCGCGCGCGCTTCGGCGGCGATCTCCTCGACCTTGCCGGAACCGATCAGCGTGCCCGGCGCAGCCCGTCCGAGGGAAACGATGGTGGAAGCAATGATCTCCAATCCGATGGCGGCGGTCAGGCCGATCGCTTCATCGAGACGGGCTTGCGCATCGCGCAACTCGAAACGCGCGCTTTGCTTGCGCTCGATGTGGATGACGAACGCGCCGGTGCGCTTCTGTTCGGAGACTTGAAACCGTGTCTTGCTCAGGCGTTTTCCATCGCGGGCGCGGTTTCCTGCTCCATCAACTGGATCGGACCCAGCGGCATCACCGTCGAGATGGCGTGCTTGTAAACGAGCTGTGCCTGCCCGTCCCGACGCAGAAGAACGCAGAAATTGTCGAACCAAGTGATGTTCCCTTGAAGCTTCACGCCGTTGACGAGAAAGATCGTCACCGCCGATTTGCTCTTACGCACGGCGTTTAAGAAAGTGTCCTGCAGGTTTTGTTGTTTTTCGCTCATTGCCGGTACGCTTTTTCTTTTTGTTTTCGCCCCAGCCCACCCGGAGCGACTCCCAGTATAGGCCCAAATGCTGCAATCGCGAAGGCACGGCCTCAGGTGGCGGAGGCCAGCTTTTCCGCCCGGCGGGCGTAAAGTTCCTGCAGCCGGCGCGCGACCGGGCCGGGTTTGCCGTCACCGATCTTGTGCCCGTCGATGGAGACAATCGGTGTCGCGCCCAATGTCGCGGCGGTCATAAACGCCTCTTTCGCCGCAAGGGCTTCGGCCGGGGTAAAGCGGCGCTCTACGATGGATATCTGCGCTTCCGCTGCGGCATCGAGAATCTCCCGGCGCGTCACGCCCGGCAAGATCGCGTGGGAAAGATCGCGGGTAACAATGTTTCCCTCTTTGTCCACGATCCAGGCGCTGGTTGAGCTTCCTTCGGTGATGAAGCCGTCGCGGTCGATCAGCCATGCCTCGAACGCGCCCGCATTGCGCGCCGCGGTCTTGGCAAGAATGTTGGGGAGAAGTGCCGTCGATTTGATATCGCAACGCGCCCAGCGTTCGTCCGGGCGGGTGATAACCTTCACGCCTTGCTCTCGCCGCTGTGCGATCAGTGCCGGGTTCATGCTGCGCGCCGTCATAATGAGCGTGGGCCGCCCGCCGGCAAGCGGAACCGCGTGATCGCGGCGATAAGCGCCGCGGGTGACCTGCATATAGATCAACCCGTCACGTACCCGGTTGCGCCGCGCCATTTCGCGGATGACGAGCTTCAGCGCATTTCGCTCCATCGGCATCGCCATGCCGATTTCGCCGACACTGCGCACCAGCCGGTCCAGATGATGTTCCTCATCGAAAATCTGCCCGCCGACCACGCCGACGACTTCGTAGATGCCGTCCGCAAACTGCACCGCGCGGTCTTCGATGTGAACGCCCGCCTGCGCATGCGGCACATACCGCCCGTTCACATATGCGACGCGGCCTTGCGGCATCTGGCCGGGCCAGCCGTGAAACGATTTGGCGCTCATGCGTTGAAGGTCTGCTCGCGTCCCGTCGGGCCTACGCCGAGAGATTTCAGCTTGCGATGCAGCGCGGAACGCTCCATCCCGATGAACGACGCGGTGCGCGAGATGTTGCCGCCGAAGCGGTTTATCTGCGCCAGCAGATAGTCCCGCTCGAAAATCTCGCGGGCTTCGCGCAGCGGCAGCGAAATCACCAGATCGCCGCGACCGCCATTGTTCCAGGACGAATTGGCGCCCAAATCCGCCGGAAGCAGATCGGCGGAGATCACCTGCGCGGCGTCGTCGGTTGCGAGGATCAACAGCCTCTCCACGATGTTGCGAAGCTGGCGCACATTGCCCGGCCAGCTATGCGCCTGCAGCACCGCCATCGCGTCTTCCCCGATCTCCCGGATGGGAAGACCGGACGTTGCCGAAAAGCGTTTCATGAAATGCATGACGAGCATCGGGATGTCATCACGCCGTTCGGACAGCGATGGCGAACGAATGGGAACGACATTGAGCCGGTGATACAGGTCCTCGCGGAAACGGCCTTCGGAGATTTCGATCCGAAGATCCGCCGTGGTGGAGGAAACCACGCGCGCATCCACCTGCACACGCGTCGATCCGCCGACGCGCTGGAACATCTGGTCGACCAGGACGCGCAGAATCTTGCCCTGCGTTTCCATCGGCATGTCGGCCACCTCGTCGAGGAACAGCGTGCCGTTATGCGCGAGCTCGAAGAGACCGATCTTCTTCGGTCCTTCATTTGTCTCTTCGCCGAAAAGCTCGGTTTCGATCCGATCCGGGGCCATGGTCGCGCAGTTGATGGCGACAAAAGCATTGCCGGCGCGGCGCGAATTGGCGTGGATCAGCCGCGCGATAACTTCCTTGCCCGCGCCTGCCGCGCCGGTGATGAGAACGCGGCTTCCCGTCGGTGCGATCTTGTCGATCTGCTGGCGCACCTGGGAAATCGCGGAGGACATGCCGATCAGTTCGGAATCGTCGCCGGCTTTCAGCTTCAGTTCCTGGACTTCGCGGCGCAGGCGCGCAGCTTCCAGCGCGCGTTGGGCGACATGAACCAGGCGATCCGCCTTGAACGGCTTTTCGATGAAATCGTAGGCGCCCTTCTTGATCGATGAAACGGCGGTCTCGATCGTGCCGTGGCCGCTGATCATCACCACGGGAAGATCCGGATACTCGCGCTTCAGCTGTTCGAGGATCTGAATGCCGTCGAGCTTGCTGCCCTGCAGCCATATATCGAGGATCACGAGATGGGGTCGGCGCAGCCGCAGAGCCGCGAACGCGCTGTCGCTGTCCGCAGCGACCCGCGTGCTATAGCTCTCGTCATTCAATATGCCCGCAATCAGATCGCGAATGTCCTCTTCGTCGTCGACGACAAGGACTTCAGGCGCGATTAAGGATCCGTTCTTGCTCATTCACAGCTTCCGTTTTTTCCGCGCCGGTATCGCGCACGGTCTTTTGCTTGAGAGGCAACGCCATAAACACTTCCGCGCCGGTTCGATCGTCGGCGCGGTCGGAGATCGTCAGTTCTCCGCCGTGGTCTTCAAAAATCTTTCGCACGATGGCAAGGCCCAACCCGGTGCCTTTCGCGCGCGTGGTGACATAAGGCTCCGTCAACCGATGCTTGTGCTCGGGTGGAAGCCCGACGCCGTTGTCGATCACACGCAGAATGACGCGATCTTCAGAAGGCTCGACGAAAATTTCGATCGTGCCCGGCGTGTCGTCGCCCTTCTCGATGCGCGCGGCGATGGACTCGCCCGCGTTTTTGAGAACGTTGGTGAGCGCCTGCGAGATCAGGCGTCCATCGCAAATGACGTGCAGCATGTCGGCCGGCATCTTCGCCGTGAAAGCGATTTCCGGATTTCCCTCGCGTTGCAGAAACACCGCCTGCTGCACAAGCTCCTGCAGGATTTCGCGGCGCATCACCGGCTGGGGCATGCGGGCAAAGGACGAGAACTCATCCACCATGCGCCCGATATCGCCCACCTGACGCACGATCGTGTCGATGCATTGGTTGAAGATTTCCGGATCGGTCGTGACTTCCCTCGCGTATTTGCGCTTCAGACGTTCGGCGGAAAGCTGAATCGGCGTCAGCGGGTTCTTGATCTCATGGGCGATGCGCCGCGCGACGTCGGCCCAGGCCGCGGTGCGTTGCGCGGAAACCAGATCGGTGATGTCATCGAAAGTGACGACGAAGCCGGCATCGCCGCGCTCGCTGTCCACCTGAACACTCAAGCTGCGCGTTTTGCCCGCGCGCTTCACGCTGGCCTCGCCGCTCGCGCGCCCGACCGGTTCGCTCACCGCCTTGCGGATGAGCGCGGCCAGTTCCGGCATTACTTCGGAATAATGCCGCCCTTCGATTTCATGCGGCGCCACATCGAGCAACCGTTCCGCCGCCCGGTTGAGGAGCGTCACATTCCCATTGCCGTCGAGGCCAACCACGCCCGCGCTCACCCCGGCAAGGACCGCTTCAGTGAACCGGCGCCGTGTGTCGATCTGGTGGCTGGCTTCCATCAGTTCGGAGCGCTGCGCGCGCAGCTGCGAGGTCATGCGGTTGAACGCGTGCCCCAGCACGCCCACTTCGTCGTCGTCCCGCTCGACAGCCACCTGCGCGCGAAGATCGCCCGCCGAAACACGCTCCGCCGCCCTGATGAGTTGCGAGATCGGGCGGACGAGACGGTTCGCGGCCCACAATCCCATCCAGATGGCGGCGAGCAGCATCAGCAGCGAAACCATGCCGTACAACTCGGCGAAGATTATTTGCATCCCCGCGCGGTTCTGCTCCATGACCTTGTATTGGGCGGAGGCAGCGGCGGTGCGCTGGTAATAAGCGAACACGGTCGGATCGACCCTGCGCACGACAAGCAGATAGGCATCGTTCAATGCCACCATGCGGATCAGTGCGCGCACCACGCCGAGCTTGGAATTGGCGTCCAGGAAGATCTTGCCGCTCGCCGCCTGCGCGATGTCGCTGGGCGATGGCGGCTTGGTGTCGAGAATGCCCTGCTCCTTCGTGCTGCCAAGCAGATGGCCGTAGGAATCGTAGATGTAAGCAGCCTGAAGGCCCCGGTCGCGCGCCATGTCCGCAAGCTGCGCGAACAGGAAGTCGGGCTTCACATGCTTGTTCTCGTCGAACAGGCGTGGGTCTTGTTCGATTCCGGTCGCTATGGCGAGCGCGTCGGATGTGATCGACTTCTCGTGCTCGTTCTCATAACGCTCGGCGACGGCGATGGAGTTTTCAATCGCGCTCTTCACGCGCGGCGCGAACCATTGCTCGATACCCAGATTGAGCGTGAGCACGGCGAAGATTGCCACGAAGATGGCCGGGATGACGGCGATGGCGCTGAACATTGCGACCAGGCGAACATGCAGCCGCGCGGCGGCCGCGCCGGATTTTCGCTCGGCCCAAAGCCGCGTGAGGCGCCAGGCGATCAGCGCGCCAAGCGACAGCACCAACGCCAGATTGACGAGAAGCAAAGCCAGCATGACGGAAGATGTCGGGGTGTAGGCCACCCCGCCCGTGACGATGGCATAGGTCATCCCGCCGGAGGCGATGACCAGCAGCGCGACCCCGAACGCGGCCAGCGAGGGGCGCGACACGGAGCGAAACATCCCCAGCAAGCCGCGGGGTGGAGGCGTATCAATGGTATTGGTCGTCGCCATCCACGCCTTTCAAGCGGCCGCCCGCGGACGCTAAGTCCCGGTCAGCATTTGCGATTAGGCGCGCAGTGTAGCGATGCCACAGCCTGTTGCAAGAATGCCGCGATGCAAAAACGCAACAAAGTTAAGTGGCTAGTCCGGGCGCAGACCGCGGACAACTTCGAGGCCCAGGTCGCGAATCTTCTTGCGGAGCGTGTTGCGATTCAGCCCCAAGAGATGCGCGGCGCGGATCTGGTTGCCTCGAGTCGCGGCCAGGCAGATCGAAATCAGCGGCCGCTCGACCTCGTGCAGGATGCGGTCATAGACGCCGGGCGGCGGAAGCCGCTCGCCATGCTCTGCGAAATATTGCGTGAGATGGTGTTCGATGGCCGCGGACAGCGTCGGAGACTGTTCCGCATCGTTGGATGATGTTCGCGGCGGTTCGCGCAATTCGGCGGCGATGGCCGATTCTGGAATCGTCTCTCCCGCATGCAGCACGGCGAGCCGGCGGATCAGGTTCTCCAGCTCACGCACATTGCCCGGCCAGCGATATTGGCGAAGCAACTGCATCGCGCCGGCATCGAGATATTTCGGCGGCAAGCCTTCCTCTTCCGCTTTCCGCAAAAAGTGACGCACGAGATCGGGGATATCCTCCACGCGCTCGCGCAACGGCGGCAGGCGCAATGGCACCACGTTCAACCGGTAGTACAAATCCTCCCGGAACAAGCCTTGCTGGATGAGCTGGCGCAGCTCGCGGTTGGTCGCGGCGATGATGCGCACATCCGTCTTGATTGGAATACGCCCGCCGACGGTGGTGTATTCACCCTGCTGCAACACGCGCAACAAGCGCGTCTGTGCTTCCAGCGGCATGTCGCCGATCTCATCGAGGAACAGCGTACCGCCTTCCGCCTGCTCGAACCGGCCGACGCCACGGTTGGTGGCGCCGGTGAACGCGCCGCGCTCGTGACCGAACAATTCGCTTTCGACGAGCTCTTTCGGAATCGCGGCCATATTCACGGCGACGAAGGGGCCGCCACGGCGGCGGCCGTAATCGTGCAGCGCCCGCGCCACCAACTCCTTGCCCGTGCCGGACTCGCCCACGATCATCACGGTGAGATCGGTCTGGGTGAGTCGCGCGATGACGCGGTAGATTTCCTGCATCGCCGGCGAGCGGCCGATGAGCGGCAACCGCTCCTCATTCGTCTCCGCTTGCGTCGATGGAGCGCTTTGCGCCTGCGGCGTTGCCAGCGCGCGCTGAACCAGCGCGACGAGGTCCTTCAAATCGAACGGTTTGGGCAGGTAATCGAACGCGCCGCGTTCCGCCGCGGTGATCGCGGTCAGGATCGTGTTCTGCGCGCTCATCACGACGACAGGCAGATCGGGCCGCAAACGCTTGATCCGCGGCAGAAGATTGAAGCCGCTTTCGTCCGGCAGCACCACATCGGTGATGACGAGATTACCCTCGCCTTGCGAAACCCAACGCCAAAGGCCCGCCGCCGTGGCCGTCGTGCGTACATCGTAACCGGCGCGGCCAAGCGCCTGATGAAGCACCGTGCGGATCGCGGCATCGTCGTCTGCAATCAGAATGGTTCCCGCCGGCATGATCAGCCTTCGCTTTCTGCTTTGGGCAACAAGACGCGGAACACGGTTCGCCCTGTGGCGGAGTCGCACTCCACCACGCCGCCATGGTCGCCAATGATCTTGGCGACGAGCGCAAGGCCGAGCCCGCTGCCGTTCGGCTTGGTGGTGACGAAGGGATCGAAGATGTAGGGCAGCAGATCGGCGGGCACACCCGGACCGTTGTCCCGCACGGTGACTTCCAACGGCACACTCAGCCGCGTGCTCGACGTGCCCGCGCCGACGCGCATGCCGGGACGATAGCCCGTGGTCAGCGTGATCTCGCCGCCGCTTTCCGGGACAGCATCGCTCGCATTGCGCACGAGATTGAGGAACACCTGGATGAGTTGATCCTTGTCGCCCAGAACGAAAGGCAGCGACGGATCGAACACCTCCACAAAGGTGAGATGCCGCGCGAAACTCGTCTCCGCCACCTGGCGCACGCGGTCGAGCACTTCGTGGATGTTCACCGGCGTTCGCGTGAACGCGCGCCGATCGCCGAAGGACTCCATGCGGTCGATCAGATCGCGTATGCGGTCCGTCTCATCGCAAATGAGCTGCGTCAATGCGCGATCCGCCGGCTGCACGGCTTCTTCGAGCAGTTGCGCGGCGCCACGAATGCCGGCGAGCGGATTTTTGATCTCATGTGCGAGGACCGCCGCCATGCCGTGCAGGGAACGCACTGCCCCACGATGCAGAAGCTGGCGATCGAGACGCTGCGCGAGGCTTCTCTCATGCAACGTGACAACGACATTGCCGTCGCTGTCGCCTGTGGGCGTCACGACGACGTCTGCCGTGCGTTCGCCGCCTTTTGGCGTGGCCAGATCGACATCGCGTTCGCCGACCGAAGCGCCGCGTTCCTGCGATTGAACGATCAATTGGAGGATCGGACTTCCAAACGGGACCAGTTCGTCCAACCGCTGACGCGTGAGAAGCCCGGCGCCGACCGCGAAAAATTGCTCTGCAGCCGGATTGACCGCGAGAACCCGCAAATCCTGGCCAACCAACAGGACAGGCATCGGCAGAACGGCGAAGATCTGAGCTAGACCCGGCCTATCGATCTCGGCGATTTCGCCTGATACGCTCATAGATGCCTATTAAATGGGCATAATGGAATATGTCTACATTCTAGGCATCTATCGAAGTTTGGTGCAAGGCATTCGGCCCCGAGTTTCGTTGACCCCGCGTGGTTTGCCCCGCTACTTGGCGCTCATGCCCCGCATCGCCCTTCTCATTGCTGCCGCCGGATCGGGAACGCGCGCCGGTGGCGTGGTGCCCAAGCAATATCAACCGCTCCGTGGCGTTCCGATTCTTCGCCGCTCTCTCGATGCGTTCGGGCATCGAGCAGACATTGTCGCGACGCAGATCGTTGTCGGCAGCGGGCAGGAAGAGATGTTCCGCGCGGCGACCGCGGGATTGAAATTGCTTCCGCCCGTCGCCGGAGCCGATACGCGCAGCCATTCCGTCTTCCACGGTCTGCAGGCCCTGTCGGTACAGCGGCCGGACTTCGTCCTGATCCACGACGCGGCGCGCCCGCTCGTTTCGCGCGCATTGATCGATCGCGTCATCGCAGCGCTGGAAAGCGGTGCCGATGCGGCGATCCCGTTGCTGCCCGTCGCCGACACGCTGAAAACGGAAGCGGGCGGCCATTGGAAAACCGTTCCGCGCGACGGCTTGCTGCGCGCGCAGACACCGCAAGGCTTTCGTTTTGACGCCATCCTCGCGGCGCATCGCAGATTCGGCCATGAAAGCGTGACCGATGACATGGCGATGGCGGAGCTTGCCGGACTGAAGATCGAAGCGGTCGCCGGCGAAGAGCAAAATTTGAAGATCACCACGCAGGACGACATGGCATTTGCGGAAAAATTGCTCGGCGGCGCGCAGGAATTCCGCACCGGGATGGGCTTCGACGCGCATCGTTTCGTGGCCGGAGACCATGTGTGGCTCTGCGGTGTGAAGATCGCGCATGACAAGACGCTGGAAGGCCATTCCGATGCCGATGCGGGCCTGCACGCCTTGACAGATGCGTTGCTCGGCGCGATCGGCGCGGGCGATATCGGCCAGCACTTTCCGCCCAGCGATCCTAAATGGCGCGGCGCGAACTCGGCGCAGTTTCTCGAACATGCGATGAGTTTGCTGCACGCCAAGCGCGGCGCCCTGATCCATACCGACGTGACGCTGATCTGTGAAAAACCCAAGATCGGCCCACACCGCGAAGCGATGCGCGCGCGAATCGCCGAAATCCTCAAAGTCGATATTTCGCGCGTGAGCGTGAAAGCGACGACCACCGAGGGCATGGGCTTCACGGGACGCAACGAAGGGCTGGCGGCGCAAGCGGTCGTGACGGTCAGATTGGAAAGCACGCCATGAACACCCGCGTCCTGCGCGCCGCGACGAATATCGCGACGGTTCTGGGTATCGGCCGGTTGCCAACGGCACCGGGCACAGCGGCCAGCATCGTGGCTCTGCCCTTTGCCTGGATCATCGCCACTTTCGCCGGACGCTTCGCTTTGATGTTCGCAGCTATCGTCGTCCTGGGGATCGGCGCGTGGGCCTGTGAGATCTATGCGCGCGAAAGCGGCAAGAACGATCCCTCCGAATGCGTGATCGATGAAGTGGCCGGCCAATGGATCATTTGTGCCTTCGCGCCGCTGACGATCCCTGCATTCTTCGTGGCCTTCATTTTGTTCCGCCTCTTCGACATCGTGAAGCCCTGGCCGATCAGCCTGGTGGAACGGCGCGTGCCCGGCGGGCTGGGGATCATGGCGGACGATGTTGTGGCCGCGCTGATGGGGTGCATTATTCTGGTCGTCCTGGGCAATCTGGGAGTGCTGTGATGTTTTCGCCCCCGCTTCTCCGCCTCGCCGAAATGGTTCTGATGCAGGCCCGCGAGCAGAAGCTGCGCATCGCGACGGCGGAAAGCTGCACGGGCGGATTGATTGCGGGATTGCTGACTGAGATCGCCGGATCGTCCGACGTGTTCGACCGCGGTTTCGTCACCTATTCCAACCGCGCCAAGCAGGACATGCTGAACGTGCCGGGCGATCTGATCGCCGACATGGGTGCGGTGTCGGAAGCGGTCGCGCGCATGATGGCGGAAGGCGCCGTGGAAAATTCCAACGCGCATATCGCCGTGGCGGTCACGGGTGTTGCTGGACCGGGCGGCGGGACGCCACTGAAGCCCGTCGGCCTCGTTCACATCGCGGCCTGCCGCGAGCGCCGCACGATCCTTCACGAAGCGCATCGCTTCGGCGACATCGGGCGCAGTGAGATCCGGATAAAAACCGTGGAAGCCGCGCTGGAGCTACTGCAGCGACTTCTCTGACAGCTTGCGCGCGCGTTCTTCGAAGGCCCGGGTCATCTGCGTGACGACAAGGCCGAACGCACTTCCGGCCACCGCTGTCAGCATTTTGCTTTTGAACTCGAAGCTGATTGAGAAATCGACACGGCATCCCACGCCTTCGGGCGTAAAGCGCCAGTGGTTTTCCAATTGGCGGAAGACGCCTTCAACCTGCGTCACGTCGATGGTGCCGGCCTTCGGATCGAGAACAACACGGCTTTTGTAGCGCTCGCGCAGCGCGCGGAAGCCGACAACGGTTTCCGCGGTGAGAATTTCCTGCTTGCCCACGATCTCGCGCCTCAGCACGCGCAGGCTCACCGTCCAGGGTACGAACTCCGGATAGCGCTCCACATCCGCGACGATCGCGAACATGAGATCGGCGGAGTATGGGACGACGCGGGATTCGGAATGAGACGTCATGCAGATTCTTTCTCTGCACAAACTCATACCACATTCGTCATGGCCGCCCTTGTGGCCATCCATTTTCCAGAAGCCAACGTCGGAGTTAATGGATGGCCGGGACGAGCCTGGCCATGACGGTTGTGGGTGAAGGACTAAAACTTCCCGCTCTGATAATCCTGTATTGCGTGGCGGATTTCATCCTGGGTGTTCATCACGAAGGGACCGTATTTGGCGATCGGCTCGCGCAGCGGCGTGCCTGCGACCACCAGAAACCGCGCGCCCTGACCTTCCGCCTCGACATGGAGCTTGTCGCCGGACGACAGAACACCGAGCTGGCCGGTGCGCACAGTTTCGCTGCCGACCCTGGCATCACCTTCGAAGACGTAGATGAAGCCATTGTGTCCGACGGGAACGGGTACATCGACCGAACCATTCGCGGCCAGCGTTACGTCCGCGAAGAACGGTGCAATGGCGCGATCCGGCCCGGCACCTTTGACGCCGTTCCATTCGCCAACAATCAGCTTGGCGATGTTGCCGCCGCCAAGATCGATCTGCGGAATGTCGCTGGCGGGAATGTCCGCATACCAAGGATCGCGCATCTTCTCTTTGGCGGGAAGATTGAGCCAAAGCTGGAAGCCGAAAAGTTGGCCGTTGGTCTGCGCCGGCATTTCGGAATGGGCGACGCCGCGGCCGGCAGTCATCCACTGCACGCCGCCATCGGTGACGATGCCTTTGCCGCCGTGATTGTCGAGATGGGCGATGGAGCCCTTGATCATGTAGCTCACCGTTTCGAATCCGCGATGCGGATGTTCGGGGAAACCAGCAACGTAATCGTTCGGATTGTCCGAGCGGAACGTATCCAGCATCAGGATGGGGTCGAGGTCGGGAAGCTTTGGCGTGCCGACGAGACGCGTCAGCTTTACGCCTGCGCCATCCTGCGTGGGCATGCCGGATGAGCGGTAAACGATGCGGCGGTCGGTGGAAACGGCGGTTGCAGACATGAGGAACTCCAATATCGGGCTCCCCTGTATATAGGGATAGCGTCAAGGGGTCCGGTGCTGCGCCGCCCGGTTGGCCTGCATCTGCGCGAAATCCGCGTCCGCATGATAGGACGAGCGGGTCAGCGGCGACGCCGAAACCATCAGGAAGCCCTTGGCTTTGGCGATGGCTTCCAGGCCCTTGAACTCCTCCGGCGACCAGAAGCGTTCCAGCTTTGCGTGCTTTTTCGTCGGCTGCAGATATTGGCCGATGGTGAGGAAATCGACATGCGCGGCGCGCAGGTCGTCCATCACCTGCATGATCTCTTCGCGGCTTTCGCCGAGGCCGACCATGAGGCCGGATTTGGTGAACCCCGTCGGCACCAACTCCTTCGCGCGCGCCAGCAATTGCAGCGACGCGAAATAGCGCGCGCCGGGGCGCACGGTCAGATACAGCCGCGGCACGGTTTCGAGATTGTGGTTGAACACATCCGGACGCGCCTGCATCACGATGTCCAGCGCGCCGTCCTTGCGCAGGAAGTCGGGCGTCAGCACTTCGACGGTTGTGCCCGGCGATTGCACGCGAATAGCGTTGATCGTCTGCGCGAAATGTTCGGCGCCGCCATCGGGAAGATCGTCGCGATCCACCGATGTGATGACAACATGCTTCAGGCCGAGCTTGGCGACCGCCTGCCCCACATGAAGCGGCTCCTCAGCGTCGAGCGCGCCGGGCAGCCCCGTCTTCACATTGCAGAAGGCGCAGGCGCGCGTGCAGGTGTCGCCCATGATCATCATGGTGGCGTGGCGATGGGTCCAGCACTCGCCGATATTCGGGCAGCCCGCTTCCTCACACACCGTTTTCAGATTGTGCTCGCGGACAATGGATTTGGTGACCGCATATTCCTTGGACACCGGCGCTTTCACGCGAATCCATTCCGGTTTCCGTAAGGTCGGCGTATCGGGCCGGTGTGCCTTTTCCGGGTGGCGAAGCTGGGCTTTGTCGATGACCACGGTCATGGCCGTCATATAAGGCCCTTCTTCCGCCAAAACCACCCATGCTTGACCCCGTCGCCGATAGGGCCAAGCATTGCGCCATGAGCCACGCGAACGACATGAATGTGCTCGCCGACCGCCTGATGCGTGCGATCGAGAAAAGCGATCTGGACGCCGCCCGCGCCTGCTACGCGCCGGACGCGCGCATCTGGCACAATTTCGACAGCATCGCCCAGACGGTCGATGAGAATCTCAAGACCCTGCGCTGGATGGACAAGCGGCTGACCAGCCGCCGCTATGAAGTCCTCAGCCGGCAAGCCTTCGACGGCGGTTATGTCCAGCAACATGTGCTGCACGGCACGCTGAACAATGGCGAGCCGTTCGCGATGCCCGCCTGCCTTGTGGTGACCGTCACAAATGGAAAAATCGCACGGCTGGACGAATATCTGGACAGCGCTCACACCTTGCCTCTGCGGCAGGCCTGACCGCCATTTGCCGCGCCGCGGGGCTGGGCTAGACTCTGGCCACAAGAAGGACGGCGGCCAACGCCGGATACCGGGGAGTCAGATTTGACACTTGCCACCGTCGCCGCTGCGTCCGGCGAAGACGTCGTGCCGTTCGACATGTCCACCACGCAACGCACCGTGTTCAGCGCCTTCGCGCGCGCGCGGCGCAAATTTGGCGGCAGCCGCGTCTGCGTCATCGACGTAGACGATAGCGAGCGCACCTATGACGAAATCATGCGCGGAACACTGGCGTTGGGAAGCGCGCTTCGCCAGGGCACCCACCAGGGCGAATCCGTCGGCGTGCTTTTGCCCACCGGCGCCGGCGCGATCGTCGCCTTCCTGGCGTTGTCCGCCTATGGCCGCGTGCCCGCGATGCTCAATTTCACAGCGGGACTGGCCGCGCTGAAATCCGCGCTCAAGACCGCGCAAGTGAAGCGCATCGTCACCGCGAAACGCTTCGTGGAGATGGGCGGTTATCAATCGTTGATAAGCGAACTCTCCAAGCTTGCAACGATCATCTATCTCGAAGACGTGCGCGAGAAGCTGTCATTGCTCGACAAAGCTTCCGCTGCCGTGGGGCAATTCTTGCCAAGCGTCGTGGCGGCACATGCATCGCCGGATTCGACCGCCGTTATTCTTTTCACTTCCGGAACGGAAGGCGAGCCCAAAGGTGTTGCGCTTTCGCATACCAATCTCGTCGCCAATGTTGAACAGGTTCGCGCGCATCTGGCGCTTTATCCGTCCGACATTCTGTTCAACCCCCTGCCCGCTTTCCATTGCTTCGGCTTAACCGTCGGCTCGTTGATGCCGCTGCTGCTGGGCATCAAGGTCGTGTGCCATCCGACGCCCCTGCAGCCGCATGAAATCGTGCGCCGCATCAAGGCCCATGGCGCGACCATCGTCGTATCCACCGACACCTTTGTCACCCAATACGCGCGCGCCGCCGAGCCGGGCGATCTGAAAACGCTGCGTCTCACCGTTTGCGGCGCGGAGCGCCTGCGCGATGAAACCCGCGCCTTCGTCCGCAAGAAACACGGCATCGAACTTCTCGAAGGCTATGGCGTCACCGAAGCGTCGCCGGTGATCGCGGCGAACCGTCCCGGCGCCAACAAGCACGGCACGGTCGGACAGTTGATGGCGGACATGAAGATGCGCCTCGATCCGGCGGAAGGCATCGCCAATGCGAAGCGCCTCGTCGTGAAAGGCCCCAATGTCATGCTCGGCTATATCAGGCCGGACGCGCCGGGCGTGATCGTGCCGCCGCCGGACGGATGGCATGACACGGGCGATGTCGTGACAGTGGATGAAGATGGCTTCATCGCCATCAGGGGCCGCCTCAAGCGTTTCGCCAAGATCGGCGGCGAGTCTGTCTCGCTGGCGGTGGTGGAAAGCATCGCGTCGGCGCTATGGCCGGAGCACGGGCACGCCGCCGTCGCCATCGCGGATGGCCGCAAGGGCGAGCAGATCGTTTTGGCCACCACATACAAAGACGCCACGCGACAGGATTTGATCGGCTGGGCGCACAATCATGGTGTTCCCGATCTCGCGGTCCCGCGCCGGATCGTTGTTGTCGATGAAGTGCCGGTGCTGGGCACGGGCAAAACCAATTATGGCGTCGTGCAGAAGATGGTGGATTCGGCGGTGCTGGCCGAAGCCAAGTTGAATGAGTGATAGGTCCCTCAGCCATCCCAAGTGAATAATTCAAGTAATTCCATATGCTTAGTGTTATGGCAGGCAATGTGATCAGATGTTATTGACAATCATTCGCAATCGCATATCTTCGGATGGCAATCTCTTTTGGCTGCCTTTGGATGATCGTCTGCGTCTGCAATAGGCTGAATGACACGCGGATTCGTGCGGCGTGCGAGGCTGGCCCCGCCCGCGCCGAAGACGTCTATGGCCTGTGCGGCGTGAAAAGGAATTGCGGACGATGCCAGGAAACAATCGCCGAAATACTGGACGAAACACGGGGCGAGACGTCAAAGCGGGAACGCGCGGCGTAGGCCCGGCTCCCATCGCCTCCATGCAGGGCGACGCGGAAGTCATCCGCTATCTCAACACCGTACTCAAAAACGAACTTACCGCGATCAATCAATATTTCCTGCATTCGCGGATGCTGGCCGACTGGGGGCTCTCCGAGCTTTCCAAGAAGGTCTACGAAGAATCCATCGACGAGATGAAACACGCCGACACGCTGATCAAGCGCGTGCTGTTCCTCGGCGGCCTTCCCAACCTGCAGGACCTCGGCAAGCTTCTGATCGGCGAAAATGTCGAGGAAGTGCTCGCCTGCGACCTCAAGCTTGAGCAGCGCGCGCACCCAGACCTGAAACACGCCATCGCGCATTGCGAGACGGTGAAAGATTACGTCAGCCGCGAACTCTTCGTGCACATCCTCGAAAGCGAGGAAGAGCATATCGACTATCTGCAGACGCAGATCCGCCTGATCGAGCAGATGGGCATCCAGAACTACGTGCAGCTCCAGACCAAACCGAACGAGAGTGGCAGCTAGGTTCTCAATCGCTCCTCGATGAGATTCGCGGCGCGTTTAAGGCCGTTCTCGCCGCGTACGCGTTCGCCCATCGCAACCGCCCTCTTCCGCATCGCCTGATCGTTCAGCACTTTGGCGATAGCTTCGCTTAGCTGCGCAGCGGTCAGGCTCTTATGCGGAATGCGGCGCGGGCCCACACCTCGCTTTTCAACCTGCAGGCCCCAGAACGGCTGATCGCCCACAAACGGGACGACGATCTGCGGAATGCCCGCGCGCAAAGATGCGCCCGTCGTGCCGGCACCGCCGTGATGAATGGCCGCCGCCATCTGTGGCAAAAGCCAGTCATGCGGAATGGAATCCACAGCGTAGATATTGCCGGGCAACTTCCCCGGCTTGTAGCCACTCCATCCTTCCGCGATCACCGCGCGCGCGTTGTTCCTGGCGACAGCTTCCAGAACCATGTTCACGGTGGCTTCCGGATCTTTCATCACCATGCTGCCGAAGCCTGCATAGATCGGTGGCGGCCCGGCTTTGATAAAGCGCACCAGATCGTCCGGCGGCTGCCAGGATGCGGGCGTGTCGCGAAACCAGAAGCCCGTGACTTCCACATGATCGGGCCAATCCTTCGGGCGCGGCAGGAAAGCTTCGCTATAGGCCATCAAAAACGGCTGGCCACGATGCAGTTCTTCGAGAATCGGAACACGCCATGACGGCGGCGGAAGCCGAAGGATCTCGTGCGCGATCTTCGCGATCGGCCGCGCGCCCAACCATGCCGCTTCGAAATAGATCCGCGCTTCGAGCTTGTTCAGCCAGCCGGGCATGTCGAACGGCGGCACTGAAATCAATGCACAGGGAAATGCGCACGTTGGCACGGCGGGCTGCATGTAAGCGTGGGCGGCTTTCGTCTTGTGAACGCGCGCCATGAGGTTGGAGAAATAATCCGCCAGCCCCGTTCCCACCACGATGTCGGAGCCCGCGGTGAAGTCCACCATCGCAGGCGTGAGCTGTGCGCCGAATTTTTTGCCGACGTCGTAGAACCAGCGGAGGAAAGTAAGCGGATTGCCGCTGCCATTGAAAAACTTCTGCGCATCCGGGCTTGAGAGTTCGGCGTGCAGATTGCCGGGAAGCGGCTTCAGCGAAACGTCGCTGCCTTCGATCATGTCCGCAAATTCGCGCTGGGCGATGAACCGCACCTCATGTCCCCGCCTCGCCAGTTCCCGGCACAGCATTGCCGGAGGTTGCGCATCGCCCCGCGTACCCGCGGCCAAAACGCTGATTACGGCCATAAATCCGCCCCTCTTCGCACTCGCAAGAAACCATTTCGCGATGCAGCAACTTATACATTAGGCTTTCGACCTAGGTGCCGGGGAATCAGGCACGAAGGGGTATTCGGACACATGTTGTACGACGCGTATCAGGCGCGGCAGGACTTTTTTGCCCCGCTACGTATCTGTGCCGATCTCACAGCCGCCGCGCTGCGGGAGCCGATGGCCGGGCCTTGGGGCAATCTCTTGACCCGCACGATGGGCGCCGCCGCCGAACTGGTCGCCCGCAGCGGCCTGACCCATGAACGGCCGCCCTATGACATCGCGGACATTAAGCTTGCCGGCAATGTCGTTCAGATCACCGAAGAACCCGCGCTTGAAACGCCGTTTGGCACGCTGCTCCATTTCCGCAAATCGGTTTCGCTGAACCAAAAGCGTGTGCTGCTGGTCGCGCCATTGGCCGGACATTTCGCGACCCTGCTTCGCGACACGGTGCGCACATTGCTGCCCGACCACGATGTGTTCATCACCGATTGGAACAACGCGCGCGACATTTCGCGCGACAAAGGCGCCTTTGGGCTCGATGATTATGTCGAGCACGTGATGCGTTTCATCGAATATCTGGGGCCGGATACGCATGTGATCGGCGTCTGCCAGCCCTGCAATGCCTTGCTCGCCACGGTCGCACTGATGGCGCAGAACGACAGTCCCGCGCAGCCACGCTCTCTGACGCTCATGGCCGGCCCGGTGGATACACGGATCAATCCCACTGTGGTGAACTATCTCGCCACCGATCATCCGATCGCCTGGTTCGAGAAGAACCTGATCTCCACCGTGCCCGCGCGCTACAAGGGCGCGCATCGCCGCGTCTATCCCGGTTTTCTGCAGGTCAGCGGTTTCATGTCGATGAACCTGCCCCGCCATATCCGCGCGCATCTGGATCTGCTCGAGCATGTCATCCACGCGCGCGATGACAGGGCGGCCGCGACGCGCACTTTCTACGACGAATATTTCGCCGTGTTCGACATGCCCGCAGAATTCTATCTGGAAACCGTGGAGCGCGTGTTCCAGGATCATCATTTGGCGCGCGGCATCTTCAAGTGGCGCGGACAGTTGGCCGATCTGAAGGCCATCAAGAAGACCGCGCTGCTGACCGTTGAAGGCGAGAATGACGATATCTGCGCGCCGGGCCAGACCGAAGCCGCGCATGCTCTGACGCCGAACATCAAGCCGAACCGCAAGCAGCATCATTTGCAAATGAGCGTCGGCCATTATGGCGTGTTCGCCGGCCATCGTTGGCAAGGCGAAATCTATCCCGTCGTTCGGGATTTTATCGCCGAGGCCTAGACGTTCGCCTTCTGCGCCACGACCTCTTGATGGCGCGCGACGATCTTCGGCCAAAGTGCCGCGACCTCGGGAACATCAAGGGCAAAGACGGTTTTCAACGTCTTCACGAGTTCATCCGCATCCGCGAGGGCACGATCGCTGATGCCATCGGCGCGAATGCTGCGCAGCGTTCGTCCCCGCAGGATTTCCAGGCCGTGTGGCACATGCCGCTGCACGACCAGGTTCTGAACGAACGGCGACGCGGCGGCGGTCTGCAGGAAGTCGCACTTCGCCGCCAACAGCTTTTCGTCCGCCGGATCGAGATTGAAATCGAAGCTCGGCGCGCCGCCGCGTGGATCGTTGTTCAACCGCCACCAGCGATCATCGATACGCCGCAAGCTGAAATCGAACCCGTCCGCGTGAAATGCACCAGACACGACCCGGATGGGATCGCGCGGACCATCGCCAAAGCCGACATCGCCGAGATAGGTGCCTTCGGGTAATTCCACGCGCAGCACCAGATGATTGCCGTCCGACGCCTCACCAGAGGTCTCGCGCATCACCGCACCGGTCGCACGGGTGACGTTGAATCCCAGTTCGCCCAGCGCCCATCCCATGATGCCGTTCATTTCGTAGCACCAGCCGCCGCGCTTCTTCTCAACAATCTTCTCGTAGATCGCGGGACGTTCAATCGTGACCGGCCGACCGAATTGCACGTCGATGTTTTCATAGGGAACCGCCAGCAAATGCGCGCGATGGATGGCGGTCAGGCCGGCGAGTGTCGCGGGCGGGCGTGAATTCAGCCCGATGCGATAAAGATAAGCGTCAACATTCATACGGAACTCTGACCAAAACGCAGCGCGCATCGCACAGAGCATGTACGGTGCGCGCTTGCAACATCGTTCCTCAGATTTGATCGCGCAGCGTGATCATCGTGTGTTTGGCTTTGCCGCCGCGTTTGTAATCGAGCGTGACTTTCGATCCTTCCGGACGCATCCGCAACAGCGCGCGCGCCGTTGCCAGCGCTTCCGGCTTTACCGTTCTGCCGTCGATAGCGGTAATCACATCCCCTTTCTGCAGGCCGCCCTTTTCAGCTGGACCGCCAACCGAGATGGAGTTCACGAGATAGCCGTCCGCCGCCGCATTGATCCACATGCCGGAACGGTCAAAAGTACCGATATCAGCGGGCGATGGGACGATGGGTTTGAGGTACATCGTCTGGTGCGCGTAATCGAGCGTAACGACGAAGCGCTTGAGAAAACCGCTTCCAACATTGCCAAGAAAGTTCGGATCGCTCATCGAGCCGGAATTGGGCGCATCAAGCGCGGCGACGACGCTTTCCTGCTTCTGTCCGCCAAGCGTCAGGAACGGCAGGCGCACCACATAAGACTCCACGGGCCCACCAACACCCCAGCCCGTTACAGCGGTCACGCCGCGCGCATATTTCTCGCGAAGCTTGAACTTCTCCACGGATGGTGAGGTGATATCGACTTCGCTGCGCGATCCGGTGTCGATGTCGAAGATGCCGGCGATCCCGCCCGCGTCGCCTTCAACCTGCGGCAGGTGATCGTAAAACTTGAACGGCACGGGTTTGCCGGCATCCACCGGCTTGAACTTCGCGGGATCGGTGAAGGTCAGTGTGTGCGCGCCGTAGTCGATACGGGTCACCATACGCCGGATCAACTCGAAACCGACCATCGCATCCACGGGAATGCCTTCGATGGATTTGTCATAGACGTTCTGGACGATCGCGGTTTGATCGTGCAGCCGCACGCCACCGATGGCGATTTCCTCCACTTTCGCGAAGCCACTGACGACAGTGCCCTTGCCCGCACCGCTCCCCACGGAGGCACCAACGGACGTCAGACCGATCGCCTTCGCGATCTTCGGCGAAATCAGATTGTGCCCGCCGGTGTCGAGAATGAATGTGTACGGGCCTTTTCCATTCACCGTGCCCTGCACATAGATGTGATTGTTAAGCAGACGGAACGGCATCGTGACGCTCGCCGCGTTGCCATCGATGGTTGCGCCGGTTGGCGGCGTTGTCGGACGCGCATAATTCGCCAGGGGCTGCGCGCCGCTGACGGTGAATTTCTGCAACGTCAGCGTTTCGTAATTCGCTTTGCCCGTGCCGCCATCGAGAACAAGTTTGTGCGGAACAGTCGTGCCGCCTTTGCGGCGATAGTCCGAATAGAAAACGCGCGTGTCGAAGAACTGACGCGGCTCGGCGATCTGCGTCAGCAGATGCGTTTTTGCATCGAACCAGGCATCGAACGACTTTCCGTTCTTCGGCGTCACGATCAGCCGGTCGTTCGGCTTTCCATCCAGAGTTTCGCGGCCGGCATAGACGATGCTTGCGCCGCCGAAGTCCGGGCGCCACCACAGATTGGCATTGCGATAGGCTTCATTGACAGCCACGGCGATCCGGTCGCCACCTTCCTGCGCGGTGTTCGCGCCGGAGAAATCGCGCATCCACGGCGTTTTGCCATCATAGGCGTAGGCTTCGCTGACCGGACCGGCTGTTTCGGAATCGATATAGGCACCCGTCGCAATATCCTGCACGCTGGTGGCGGCGCCGGTCATTCCATTGCCGGAATAGGCGTAGGTGAATTGCATCGTTCCGGTTTGCGGCACTGCGCCAACGGCCTTGTGATTGGCGCGAAGAACACCGGGCGCATCGTCCGCGGCATGTGCCGCTCCCAGTGCGAATGCGGAAACAAGCGCAGTCTGCAAAAACAAAGCCTTCATCGCGAATTTCACCCTCAGAGGAAGAACGCCACCCAAACATTCGTTGAGAGCTAGGCGGCGCATTCCACATTTACAAGCGTGTGCGATGCATGGCTGTGGCGTGGTTTTATGCAGCCTTCTGGACAGGAAGCGGCATGCGGAAGCCGATCGCGACTCTGTTCCAGGTGTTGATCGTGCCGATCAGCAGCGTGAGGTTGGCCAGCTCCGCATCGCTGAACTGCGCGCTGACCTCGCCGTAGACCGCATCCGGTGCATGCGTCTGCGAGATCAACGTCAGCGCTTCGGTCCAGGCCAAGGCGGCGCGTTCCCGTGCCGTGAACAGCTCCGTCTCGCGCCAGGCATCGAGCACATAGAGACGCTGTTCCGTTTCACCGTTCTTGCGTGCATCGCGCGAATGCATGTCGAGGCAATAGGCGCAGCCATTGATCTGCGACGCGCGCATCTTCACCAGATGGATCAACGAATGATCCAATCCGGATTCCGCGAGGTATTTCTCCATGTCCAGCATCAGCTTGAAACCGGCCGGCGCGGATTTGTACGGGTTGAGACGTTCGCTCATGTCAAACTCCTTTCAAGGTCCAGATTGAAGACGTTTGATGGACCGGAGGCGTGACAGAATGCAGGAAAATTCGAGGACGTTTCCCGCCTCACACTCGGATCGAGCAAGGATACCTCCCGGAGGAGAACATAAAGGAAACAAACACAGGCCATCAGAAATATCGCTGTTTTCCAGCGTATCGGCTGGAACACCGGACGGAATCAAAATATTTTCAACTTCGCTACAGGGCACCCTTGCATAGTACGAACTTCGTGCTAGATAGAACTTCGTAATAGCAAGGGAGGCGGACAAGGGCGCGTCGTGACTGAAGAGACCCAATACACGCGCAAATTCCGTAAAGAACTCATGGCCGGGCTTTCATCGCTCGTCCTGCTGGCGGTGCTCGCCCGCGCTGGACGCGAAATGTACGGATACGAAATCGCCAAAGCCGTGAAGGCCGAAGGCGAAGGCGGACTGATCTTCAAGCAAGGGGCAATCTACCCCGTGCTGCGGTCCTTGAACTCGCTGGGCTTGCTGGAAAGCCGGGTGGAAGCCTCTGCCTTCGGTCCCCCGCGCCGCTACTACAACATTACGCGTGATGGCTTGCAGGCCCTTAACGATTGGCAGGGTGCCTGGAAAGACATGCGTGAATTCGTGGACGACGCACTGCAGGCCGGTGGGACCAAGCATGAATACCAGCCATCAGCCTGAAACGGTCAGGGATTACCTGAACGCGCTGACCGCAGCGCTGCGGGCTGAGAAGTGCCCGCCGGGTCTGATCGTCGATGCGCTCAATGACTGCGAGGAACACCTGCGCAATGAGATCGCGCAGAATCCGGAACTATCCGAAGCGGAGGTGCTGGCTTCCGTTGTCGAGACCTACGGCACGCCAGCGGAGATCGCGGAGGAGTATAAATCCATGGAAGCAACATTAGCAGGGCCATTCCCAAAATCAGATTTGCCGCAGGATGAGCGGCCTTATGGTTTCTTCAACGTGCTTTCGGATCCGCGCACCTATGGCGCGCTGGTCTACATGCTGCTGTCGCTGGCAACCGGCATCTTCTATTTCACCTGGACCACCGTCGGCCTCTCGCTGACCGTGGGCTTCGCCATCCTCATCATCGGCATTCCCTTCGCCCTGCTCTTCATCGGTTCGGTGCGCGTGCTGGCGCATATCGAAGGCCGTATCGTCGAAGCACTGCTTGGTGTGCGCATGCCCCGCCGCCTGCCGGTGACATCGGCTGCCGAAGAAACCGTCTGGGCGCGGATCAAGGACGCGCTCTCCGACGTGCGCACATGGTCCTCGATGCTCTATCTGTTGCTGATGCTGCCTCTAGGCGTCGCCTATTTCGTGATCGCGGTGGTGGGCCTCGCCTGTTCCATCGGTGTCACAGGCGGCGCGCTTGCGGGGCTGATCACCGGCCACGTGAACATCCAGATGGACAGCAACCCGTTCCTTCAGCACTTCCTGCAGACCGCACCTGGCCTCGTCGTCCTGGCGATCATCGGCCTGTTGCTCTTCTTCGTCGTGCTGCATATCGCCCGCGGCATCGGTGCGCTGCATGCGCGAATCGCCGAGCACCTTCTCGTCCGGTTGTAATCCCCCCTTCAACCGAACGAATCATGACGCGCCGTGGACAACCTCCACGGCGCGTTTTTTTATTAACAGACCGCGCCGATTGGCCCGCCGTTTGCGATGCAAAGCTTAACAACGGGGCGCGTCCCGAATCTGTCTCAGGATGAAGTTAACGCGCCCGTAACGGTTGACGGCGCTAACTATGGTCAGGCTATATGTAACCCCTTGCTTCGGCAGGGCTAACAGAGGGGCTGGGGGCGTAATTCTCAGACCAGTAGAACCAAGAGGAGATGACGTGGAGCCTCGCCACGCCACCGCGCCACTGGCCGACCTTGTGTCGCAATGGCGCAATTCGACACGCGCCGCCGCCTCTGTGCTCTCGTCCACCGATGGACGCTGGGCCATGGTTTCCACATCCGTGACCGCCCTGATCGCCGGCTCCATCGCATGGCTAGCCGCCGGAACCATTCCGATGGACGGCATGTCCCGTCCGTCCCGCGATCATTCGCTGATGCCCTACGAGTTGTTCCTGCGCCTGGCCAAGCATACGGGCGAGAACGCGACATATGCGTCCTTCGCACCGCTCGGGTCTTCGCAACAGGTTTCCCCGGTTTCCAATTCCGGCGCCACAGCGCTTGACTACTCGCTTGCCGAAGAACGCTCCGGTGCGGCCGACGATAGCGGTGTCGAAACGCGCACCATCGCCATGGACTCCGGTGACACGCTCGTTGGCGCGCTTACCGACGCCGGTGTTTCCAGCGACGATGCAAATGCCGCAGTCGTCGCGCTTACGAAAAGCTACGACGTCCGCTCGCTGCGCGCCGGACAGTCTTTCGATCTCACGTTCCAGGCGCTTCCGCATCAACCGCTTGTGCCGGCGCAGCCCGAGCCGCAGCACGGCCACGTTGCGCAGATCACCTATGCGCCCCCGCCGGGCGCCGACGACAATGACAACGACTTCGCGGATAGCGATGTGGTCGATGCGGCACCGACGCCGGCGGGCAAGCTTCTTTCGATCAGCTTTTCGCCATCGGTCGAGCACGAAGTCACAATCGCCCGTAGCGCCGACGGCACGTTCACCGCGCACGATCAGATCAAGGAATTGACGGAGAAACTCCATCGCGCCGGCGCGACGATCGACTCGTCGCTCTATCTCGCGGCGATGCAGGCTGGCATTCCCGCCGATGTCGTCGTCCAGATGATCCACATGTTCTCGTATGAGGTGGACTTCCAGCGCGACCTGAAGCCGGGGAACTCCTTCGAGGTTCTGTACTCCTACTATTACACGCCCGACGGCCAGGCCGCGAAACAGGGCGACATCAAATATGCGGCGATGAAGATCGGCGGGCGCACCATCGCGCTCTATCGGTTCGATCCGAAGGGACCGGACGGCCCCGACTACTACGACGCCAACGGCCAAAGCGCGAAATCCATGCTGATGAAAACGCCAGTCGATGGCGCGCGCATCACATCGGGCTTCGGGATGCGCTTTCATCCTGTACTGGGCTACAGCCGGATGCACAAAGGCATCGACTTCGGCGTGCCCGTGGGAACGCCCGTTATGGCCGCCGGTAGCGGAACGGTCGTCACCGAAGGTTATGGCAACGGTTACGGCAACTTCCTCAAGATCAACAACGGTAATGGCTATGCCACGGGCTATGCCCACCTCTCCCGCTTCGCGCCGGGCATCCACAAAGGATCGCGCGTGCGTCAGGGCCAGATCGTCGCTTACAGTGGCAATACCGGCCTGACGACGGGGCCGCATTTGCACTACGAGATATTCATCAACGGCTCGCAGGTAAATCCGTTGAAGGTGAAGGTCGCGAAAGGCATGCGCCTCACCGGCAAGGAACTTGTCGCGTTCAAGGCCGACCGCTCGCATATCCTGAGCGAGATGGCTGCGATGCCGCTGGAAAGCAAAGTTGCCGACACCGGCGGTAATCTTCGCGCGGCGAAGGACTGATCTTTCGCGGTATGAAACTGAAGAGGCCGGAAGCAAACCTTCCGGCCTTTTTGTTGTCGGAGACAGCATACCCCTGTAGGGTATGTAATCACCGGAGGGTTTCATGACGCGTGACCATCGGATGCTGCTAACTGGTGGTGTCATCGCCATTGCTCTCCTGCTTGCGGCAACTGCTCTATTTGCCTTCTCCGGCCTCTATGACGTGGCGGCGGATATGCCGCATATCGCCATGACGAGAGAGGTGATTGCCACGATCCGCGAGCGATCCATTGAAAACCGTCTCGGCGAGGTAACGGCGCCTCTTCTGAACGATTCACACAGGATCGCGGACGGCGCTGCGGATTACGACGCGATGTGCACCACCTGCCATCTCGCGCCGGGGATGACGGAGAACGAGATGCGGCCCGGCATGAATCCGAAACCGCCTGTGTTATGGCGCATGAAACACAGCGATCCGCGTGCGCAATTCTGGGTGATCAAGCACGGCATCAAGATGACCGGTATGCCTGCCTGGGGCGTGACGCATAGTGACGAGGAAATCTGGAACATGGTCGCATTCCTTCAGAGGTTGCCACAGCTCTCGCCCCCGCAATACAGGGCCGTTGTCGCCAGCGGCGGCGAGCATCACGACCACGATCACATGGATATGCACTGATGAAACACGCCGCGCTCATTCTGTCGTCCTGCCTGTTCGCCTCCGCCGCCCATGCGCAGTCCGACATGACCAACATGGATATGGGAAACATGCCCGGCATGGACACGAGCCATCACGACACGGCGCAGATGGACATGCCGATGACGGGCGTTCTTGGTTCCTATCCGATGACGCGCGATGCTTCCGGGACGAGCTGGCAGCCGGACGCGGTGGAGCATAATGGCATTCATGCAATGGCGGGCGACTGGTCGCTGATGGGCCACATGATGCTGTGGGGAATCTATGACACGCAGAGCGGGCCGCGCGGTGCGGATAAGACATTCCTCGCCGGTACGCTGATGGGCATGGCGCGGCGCGATTTCGGGCAGAGCGATACGCTGCAATTCCGCGCCATGCTCAGTCCCGATGCTTTCATGGGTAAGAGTGGCTATCCGCTACTGTTCGCCACCGGTGAAACCGCGAATGGCGTGACACCGCTGATCGACCGCCAACATCCGCACGATCTGTTCATGGAATTGTCCGGCGCCTACGCGCACCGCTTCAATAGCGATGAAAGCGCGTTTGTCTATTTCGGTGATCCGGGCGAGCCGGCGCTAGGCCCGACGGCGTTCATGCACCGTCCTAGCGGCATGGACATCCCCGATGCGCCGATCACCCATCATTGGTTCGACTCCACCCACATCACCTTCGGCGTGCTGACGGCGGGCCTGGTCAGTGGCGACTGGAAGATTGAGGCCTCGCAATTTACCGGCCGCGAACCGAATCAGGAGCGTTTCGATTTCGATAAACCGAAATTCGATTCAACCGCCGTTCGCTTGAGCTGGAATCCCAATGCGAACTGGTCGTTGCAGACATCGTGGGGTTATCTGAAAAGCCCCGAACAGCTTGAGCCGGACTTGAACGAGAACCGCTTCACCGCCAGCGCGACCTATGTGAAACCGTTCGAGAGCGGCGGCTCATTCGCCGCCACTTTCGGGTGGGGCCTGAAGGATGAAAGCGACGGCACGCAGTTGAACGGGTTGTTCGCCGAAGCCGAATACAAGCCCGCCGATCTGTGGACACTCTTTGCGCGCGCTGAATGGGAACAGAACAATGAGTTATCCGCCACTGGCGCGATCGAGAACGCCAGTGCGATCACCGTCGGCGGCATCAAGGATTGGCGCGTTGCCGATCACTGGAAATTCGGCACCGGCGCGCTTTACGCATTCGACTTTGCGCCGCATGCTTTGCCGGGCTACGGCGCCGATCCGCACGGAATCATGCTGTTTGTGCGTGTTATCGCGGAATAAAGAGCCATCGCGACCTTTCGTCACGCCGGGTGCGCTGACGCCCTATGGCTCACGCTGGATGCGCGTCACAACAAACCGCGCATCGGCCGCATCCTGATCGTGCGCGGCCACGACGCCACCTACACCGCGATCTCCACCGCCTTCGGCTCTCCCAAGCTGGTGGATTTCGAGGTGGTGACGGACGAAGTGCGCGCCGCTTAAAAGAAAGGCCGACGGTTCCCCGCCGGCCTTTCCATTCACAAAACGCGTTGCCAATCAGTTCGGCATCAAAACCTTGTCGACGACCAGAATGACGCCATTGCTCTGATACACATTGGCGATGGTGATCGTGCCGGTGTTGCCCTTTTCGTCGGTGACGGTCAGGTGTTTGCCATGGCCTTCGACCGTGAGCGTGTCGCCCTGAACCGTCTTGAGCGACGCCTTGCCATTACCGTCCTTGATCATCTTGTCGAGCGCGGCGGTATCGAGACCGCCGGGAACGACGTGATAGGTCAGAATCTTGTCGAGAGTCGCCTTGTTTTCCGGCTTAAGCAACGTGTCGACCGTTCCGGCCGGAAGCGCGGCGAAGGCTTCGTTGGTCGGCGCGAAGACGGTGAACGGGCCAGGGCCTTCCAGCGTATCGACAAGGCCGCCCGCTTTGAGCGCGGCAACTAGCGTCGTGTGATCCGCAGAATTCATGGCGTTTTCGACGATGGTCTTGTTCGCGTACATCGCGGCGCCGCCAACCATCGGATTGCTTGCCGCGAGAGCAGGCGTTGCAAATGCAAATGCCACGAGCGCAGTCGCGCCCAAGAGTTTTGAGACGTTCATGTTCAACTCCTATTACCATGGACTTTGAACGACCAAAGCCAGCACGGCATATGAGTGCTTACGCGTCTCACCGATGTTCGGATCAATGCGTGTTCCGCGCGATGAAAGTTCCATCGCGCGGAACAAAGGCCGGAGATTTCTCTCCGGCCTCGTGTCGTCAGTGGATCGCGTGGCTGGGCGGCTCGGGAGCGAAGACGTCCTCGCCGACGTCGAACGATTGCCCGTCGATGGTGAGACCGACCTTATTGGTGCTCACCTTCACATCCGCACCGTCGCCGATGCGGCCTTCGAGCAGCAGCTGCGCCAGCGGATCCTGCAAGCGGCGCTGGATCACGCGCTTGAGCGGACGCGCGCCATAGACCGGATCGTATCCCGCCGAGGCCAGCCACTCTTTCGCTTTCGCGTCGAGATGGATGGTGATCTTGCGGTCTGCCAGCAACGCCTGAAGACGCCCGATCTGGATGTCGACGATCCTGTCCATGTTCCCGCGCGTGAGGCGGTGGAAGATGATGATCTCGTCCAGGCGGTTCAGGAATTCCGGGCGAAAATGCCCGCGAACAGCCTGCATCACATTCACCCGTGCGGCCTTGTCGTCGTCGCCCACCATGAATTCCGTGCCGAGGTTCGAGGTGAGGATGATGACGGTGTTCTTGAAGTCCACAGTGCGGCCCTGCCCGTCGGTCAGACGGCCGTCATCGAGAACCTGGAGCAGCACATTGAACACATCGGTGTGCGCCTTTTCGACTTCGTCGAACAGGATCACCTGATAGGGACGCCGCCGCACCGCTTCGGTGAGAACACCGCCTTCTTCATAACCGACATAGCCAGGCGGTGCGCCGATGAGGCGGGCCACGGAATGCTTCTCCATGAACTCGCTCATGTCGATTCGCACCAAAGCGGTGTCGTCGTCGAACAGGAACGCAGCGAGCGCCTTGGTGAGCTCAGTCTTGCCGACGCCCGTGGGGCCGAGGAACAGGAACGAGCCGATGGGACGGTTCGGATCCTGCAATCCGGCGCGCGCGCGGCGCACGGCATTGGAGATAGCCTTCACGGCCTCGTCCTGGCCGACGACGCGATTCTCGAGCGAGGACTCCATGTGGAGAAGCTTCTCGCGCTCGCCCTCCAGCATCTTGTCGACCGGAATGCCTGTCCAGCGGGAGACAACCTGCGCGATGTTCTCCGGCGTCACCGCCTCATTGACCAAGGCCGCCTGATTTTTGGAGTCGATCTCCGCGATCTTTTTTTCCAGTTGCGGAATCTGGCCATAGGTCAACTCACCGGCACGGGCGAAATCGCCCTTGCGTTGCGCGATCTCGACTTCCGCGCGGGCGCGGTCGAGCTGTTCCTTCAGCGATTGGACGTCGGAGACGGATTTCTTCTCCTCTTTCCACTTCGCCGTGAGCGTGGCCGATTTTTCTTCGAGCTCCGCCAGATCGTGTTCCAGCGTCTGAAGTCGATCCTTGGAGGCTTTGTCGGTTTCCTTCTTCAGGGCTTCGCGCTCGATCTTGAGCTGCACGATGCGGCGATCGAGTTCGTCCAGATTCTCCGGCTTGGAATCGACCTGCATGCGCAGCCGCGATGCCGCCTCGTCCATCAAATCGATGGCCTTGTCGGGCAGGAAGCGGTCCGTGATGTAGCGGTTGGAGAGCGTTGCCGCCGCCACGATCGCGGCATCCGTAATGCGCACGCCATGGTGGACTTCATACTTCTCCTTCAGGCCGCGAAGAATGGAGACGGTGTCCTCCACCGTCGGCTCGTTGACAAAGACCGGCTGAAAACGCCGGGCCAGAGCCGCGTCCTTCTCGATGTATTTGCGATACTCGTTGAGCGTGGTCGCGCCCACACAATGCAGCTCGCCGCGCGCAAGCGCGGGCTTCAGAAGGTTGGAGGCATCCATCGACCCTTCCGCCGCACCGGCGCCAACCAGCGTGTGCAATTCGTCGATAAACAGGATGATCTTGCCGCTTGCGCCGGTAACTTCCGTGAGCACAGCCTTCAAGCGTTCCTCGAATTCGCCGCGGAATTTCGCGCCGGCGATCAGCGCCCCCATATCGAGCGCCATCAACCGCTTGTCGCGCAGGCTTTCGGGCACGTCGCCATTGACGATGCGTAGCGCGAGGCCTTCTGCAATCGCTGTCTTGCCTACGCCCGGCTCACCGATGAGAACAGGGTTGTTCTTGGTGCGGCGCGCCAGCACTTGAATCGTGCGGCGGATTTCCTCGTCGCGGCCAATGACCGGATCGAGTTTTCCGGAACGGGCGACCTCGGTGAGATCCCGGGCGTATTTCTTCAGCGCGTCATAAGCGTTCTCCGCCGTCGCGCTATCCGCCGTGCGGCCTTGGCGCAGGTCGGCAATCGCCTTGTTGAGATTCTGTGGCGTGACGCCGGCTTCTTTCAAAATCCGGCCGACATCGGTGTTCGACGCGGTGGCGAGCGCGAGCAAAAGATATTCGGCGGTGACGAAGGAATCACCTGCCTTGGTCGCGGCCTGCTGCGCGGTGTCGAGCAGACGCGCGGTTTCGGGCGCCAGATAGACCTGCCCATTGCCGCCTTCGACGCGCGGCACCTTGGCAAGCGCCATGTCGTTCTGGGAACGGACCTGCGCTGCGTTCCCACCCGCGGCTTGAATCAGCCGCGCGGCCAAGCCTTCCTCATCGTCCAGCAACACCTTCAAAAGATGTTGCGGCAGGAACTGCTGATGATTGGAACGCAAAGCGAGCGATTGCGCGGACTGAATGAAGCCCTGCGCGCGCTCCGTGAATTTCTGAATGTCCATACTGTCCTCTCAAGCCCTCCGGTCCTCCCCTCGCGAGCGAGCCACCTGAGTCCCATGTGAATAGAATACCGCCCCCCATGGGCACGGTTCCGAAGGAATATTTGGGTTCCCGGTACGTACTCTTCAAGGGTCCGAAAAGCAGGATTTCGGCGTTCAGCCCAGCGACCGGTAAGCCATAAAAAGCACGAAGCCCGAGATGGCGATGGTTCCATGGATGGCAATCAGAAACCCGCGGCGGCGACGGATGGAGAGCGGCCCAAACCCGATCACGAGCCCCAGGATTAGAGCCGCTGAAAGGAGAACCGCCGCATATTTCGCGAAGGCGCCGACGCCGAGGGCCTCCGCCCGCGGGTCTTGCGTTCGCAACGCCAGAATAAGAAGACCAAGCCCAGTTGCCCCGACGATGCCATGGATTGCCGCAACCCAAGCCGGGCGCCGCCAGACCGGATTGAGAAAGAGGAAGCTCAACCCTGCACCCAACACCACAGCAAGCGTCACCGTCCAGAACGCAAAAGACATGATGCGGACCCCCTGCCTGCCGGTTCGGGTATAGACGGATTCCCGCCGTCGCGCTGTCTATGGACAAGCATTTACGCGTTGCTTCCGCAGGGACAACGCGAAACCTGTTGCAGTCGCACCACGATTGCCACACCGTTTCAAAAACGAGAACCACTGGGAGCGCGCGTGAGTACAAGATATGACGCCATCATTGTGGGCGGCGGAATCGGTGGCTCCGCGCTCGCAGCAGTGCTGGCGCGCGCCGGAAAGCAAATCCTGCTTCTCGAACAATCCGAAGTTTACGAAGACCGCGTGCGCGGCGAATGGATCGCGCCCTGGGGGGTGAAGGAGGTTCGCCGTGTCGATCTCTATGGTCTGCTGCGCAGCGCGGGTGGTCATCACCTTGCCCGTCATATCACCTATGACGAGACGCGCGATCCCGCGATATCGGAAGCCGCGCCACTGCCGCTTAGCATGTTCGTGCCGGAGGTGCCGGGGCCGCTCTGCATCGGACATCCACATCATTGCCAGACGTTGTTCGACGAAGCCAAGCGCTCCGGCGCGAAGGCTTTGCGCGGCGTGCGCATGACAAAGATCGTTCCGGGTGCAGCGCCCAGTGTGACCTATCAGCATGGCGGACAGGAACATGAAGCGATGGCGCCGCTGATCGTTGGCGCGGATGGCCGCATGTCGGCAACGCGAGAGGCAGCAGGCATCGCGTTGCATCAGGACAAGCCGCATCATTGGTTTGCAGGGATGCTCGTGGATGGGGCGGATGGCTGGAGCGATGACCTGCAGGCCATCGGCACCGAGGGGGATTTTGGATTCCTTGCCTTCCCGCAAGGCAAAGGCCGCGTTCGCGTCTATGGCGGCTATGCGCTGGAGCAGCGCAAACGGTTTTCCGGTGAAGATGGACCGCGGCGCTTTCTGGATGCCTTCGCCATGGAATCAAGTCCTGCAAACAGAGAACTTGTGAAGGGCCGACCTGCCGGACCGCTCTACAGCTATTTCAATAATGACAGCTGGACAGATGACCCCTACGCGCCCGGCGTTGTGCTGATAGGCGATGCGGCGGGATGGAACGACCCCATCCTGGGCCTGGGACTTTCCATCACCTATCGCGACGTCCGGATCGTCTCGGACATCCTGAAAGATACCGCAGAATGGTCGCGCGCGGATTTCACCGCCTATAGCGAGGAGCGGCGCGAACGGATGCGGCGGCTGCGCTTTGCGGCAAACCTGCAAGCAACGCTGGACATGGAATTCGGCGAGGAAGCGAAGGAGCGGCGGCGCCGCTATCATGAAGCCACGGCGAAAGACATGTCAGTCGGGCTGCATGGCTTCGCGGTGATGGCGGGACCGGAAATGGCGCCGCCGGAGATCTTCACACCGCAACATCGCGCCCGCGTCCTGGGAGAATAGAGACGATGGATATCGAGAAATTCAACGCAGAATGGCTGAAAGCGTGGACCGATAAAAACGTGCCGCGCCTGCTCTCGTTCTATTCCGAGGACACGGTCTATCGCGATCCGCAAACCGCGGCGGGCCTTACGGGACATGAGGCGTTGCGCCAATACCTCACCGGCCTCTTCGCCGCAACACCGCCCATGACCTACACGCCGCACGAGGTCTGGAGGACAGATAACGGCTATTGCGGCCGCTGGTATTGCGTCATGGACATGCCGGACGGGTCAAAGAGTTATATTCGCGGCTTTGATCTCGTCGTTCTGGCCGACGACAAGATCGCGCTCAACGAAGTCTATGTGCACCCGCTTGCGGGTGCACCATCCGAATGAATATTCCCGTCCTCCGGCCCGAAGCGATCACGCCGCAATGGCTGACGGACGTGTTGGCACATGCCGGATATTCCGCGCGGGTGAAAAATTTCACGGCCAAGCGCGTCGGCACCGGGCAGATCGGCGACAGCGTGCGCTTCGCCCTCGCCTTTGAGGGCAATGCGAATGGCGCGCCGCAGACACTTGTCGGGAAATTTCCGTCGCATTCCGATCAGAGCCGACAAACCGGCGTAACGCTCGGCAATTACATCCGGGAAGTTCATTTCTACAATCATCTCGCCGAAGGCGCAGGCATCCGGGTTCCGAGGAATTACTTCGCGCGCGTGGATGAAGCGACCAGCGAATTCGTGCTGATGATGGAAGACCTGGCGCCCGCCGAGCAAGGCGACCAGATGGCCGGCGTCACGCTGGATCAGGCGCGCGCGGCGATCATGGAAGCGGCCAAGCTGCACGCCTCACATTGGAACGATCCGGCCATGGAAGAGTTGTGGTGGATCTCCGGCACGCGCACCGCGCCCAAGAGTATCGTCACGCCGGAAATGGTCCAGCAACTTTGGCTGGCCTTCTGCGAACGCTATGACGCGGGCATAGACGCCGACAGCCGCGCGGTCGGAGACGGCCTCTGCAGGAAGTTTGCGTCCTACCTCGAAGGCTATACCGGTCCGCGGTGCCTGACGCATAACGACTATCGTCCCGACAACATGCTCTTTGCGACAGAAGCCGGTGGTTCACCCGTTGCCATCGTCGACTGGCAGTCGCTCGGCTGGGGGTGCGGTGCGCTGGACATCGCCTATCTGCTCGGCGGCGCGTTGCCGCGCGCGATACGGCAACAACACGAAGACGCGCTGCTGGCCTTCTATCTCGACCAGCTCACGCTAAACGGCGTCACGGGATATGGCTTTGAGACGCTGAAACGCGACTATGCGCGCCATAGCTTTCAGCTTTTTCTCACCGCATTCTTCGCGGCGATGATCGTGGAGCAAACCGCGCGCGGCGACACGATGTTTCTCACCATGCTACGCGGGGCGGCGCGCCAGATCATCGATCTCGACGCGCTGTCCCTGCTTTAACGAAATCTATTCCGCGGCTTCCTCTTCGCCCTCTTCCTCATTCTGAGACTCGTTCAGAGAGAAAGACGGGCCACCCTGCGGCTGCGCATCCGACGGATAGGGCTGTTCGCCGTTTCCATTCGAACCCCGATACTGTCCGTTGCCGTTTTGAACGTTGCCGTTCTGGGTGTTGCCGTTCTGCGGATTCTGCGCCTGTTGCTGCTGGGCATATTGCTGTTGCTGCGCCTGCTGGGCGGCGAGGATGCGGTAATAGTGTTCGGCGTGCTGCAGATAATTCTCCGCCATCACGCGGTCGCCGCTGGAATTGGCATCGCGCGCGAGCTGCAGATATTTTTCGTACACGGTCGAAGCGTTGCCGCGGATTTTTACTTCCGGGCCGTTCGAATCGTAGGAGCGGTTCGGGTTGTTGTAATTTCCACCACCGCCGCCTCCGCCGCCTCCGCCACCCTGATTGTTGTGTTGTGGCCTACGGCCGCGTCCACGAGAGCGTTTCACTGGTGCCCCTCTTCTTCTGATTTGTAGATCATCGTTTCCATGCAGCCGCGATTTTCACGCGCGCCGCTTTGCCAAAAAATCCATCATGCCAATTCAGGCATGTGAGGTTGCCGCATAAATCTGCGAGAACTGTTCTCGTCCGCTTTTGCAGGAACCGGCGCGACGTCCGCGCGACCGTCCCCCGAGGCCGGTCTGGCTGTCTCCGGATTTCTCCGGGCAACCGACGGGGTTCCTGACTCCCCTAAACTCGTTCGAACCTAGCGGGTCATCGCCGGGTTTCCAAGGCTTTATTTCCCGTAAATCAGGCCAGTGCGGCAATCACGCAACGGGGGATACCCGCCAAATCGGGAGCAATCCGTATCGTTTCAAGACCGGATGCCCCAATTATCCGAGGAACCTTTTGTTCCTGCCCTCGTCCTATCTCCAGAAACGCCCTTCCGCCGGGTGCGAGTCGCGCCGCGATGATCGGCACCAAGGCGCGATAGGCATCCAGACCGTCGCGGCCACCATCCAGCGCGGCGAGCGGCTCGTAATCCTTCACGTCAGGATCGAGCGTGGGAATAACGCCGCTCTCGATATAGGGCGGGTTTGAAAAGATCACATCGAACTGCCCTGCGCTGAGCATCAACCAATCGTCCCCTTGAAGCTGCAATCGGGAAACGAGGCCGTGCCTCTCGATGTTCTTGCGCGCCCAGATCATCGCATCTTGCGATTGCTCGATGCCAAGACCGCGTGCGTTCGGCCGCTCGCTGAGAAAGGCGATCGGGATCGCGCCGCTGCCGGTGCCCAGATCGAGAATGTTCAACACGGCATCCTTGTCCGGAAACGCCTTCAGCGCTTCTTCGACCAGCAATTCGGTTTCCGGGCGCGGGATCAGCACGCCGGGACCGACGTCGAAGTCGAGACTCCAGAATTCCTTATGTCCCGTGATGTAAGCGATGGGTTCATGCGCAAGGCGGCGGGTGATCGAAGCTTCAAGCGCCTTCGCATCGCCGCCCGCGTGGCCAATCAAAATGCGCGCTTCGGTGCGCGCGGAGTCGATATTGGCAGCGGAAAGCCGCACGGCCACATCGCGCACCAGATCGCTCACGCCTCTTCGGACTCCAGAGCGGCCAGGCGGTCCGCCTGGTCCTGTGCGACGAGCGCGTCGATGATCTCGCCCAGATCGTCGCCGGCAATGATCTTGTCCAGCTTGTAGAGCGTGAGGTTGATGCGATGGTCCGTCACGCGGCCTTGCGGGAAATTGTAGGTGCGGATGCGCTCGCTGCGGTCTCCGGAGCCGACCATGCTCTTGCGTTCGGCAGCGCGGGCGCTGTCCACCCGTTCGCGCTCCATGTCGAAGAGTTTCGCCTTCAGCAGCTTCATCGCATGCGCCTTGTTCTTGTGCTGCGATTTCTCGGTCTGCTGCGCCACCGCGATACCCGTCGGCAGATGGGTAATACGCACGGCGCTTTCGGTTTTGTTGACGTGCTGCCCGCCCGCGCCCTGCGCGCGATAAACGTCGATACGCAGATCCTTGTCGTCGATCTGGACATCCACATCTTCGGCTTCGGGCAGAACGGCGACCGTTGCCGCCGACGTATGAATACGGCCGCTGGCCTCGGTCACCGGCACGCGCTGCACACGATGCACGCCGCTTTCAAACTTCAATTTGGCAAAGACGCCCTGCCCGACCACTTCGAGCACTGCATCCTTGATGCCGCCGAGATCGCTTTCGCTGCGATCCATCAATTCGGCTTTCCAGCCCTGAAGTTGCGCGTAGCGCGTATACATTTCCAGAAGATCGGCCGCGAACAGCGCCGCTTCGTCGCCACCGGTGCCCGCGCGGATTTCCATGATGGCGGAGGACGAGTCCGCGGCATCTTTCGGCAGAAGCTGGATTTGCAGATCGTGTTCGAGCTTTGCGAACTCGTCGCGAAGCTGCGCACGCTCTTCTTCGGCCATCGACCGCATGTCGGAATCGGTGGTTGGATCGGCGATCAGCGCCTCGGTTTCGGCGATCTGCTTCGACGTCGAGCGATATCGATCGACAATGGCTATCACCGGCGCCAGTTCGGCGTGCTCCTTCGACAGCTTCACATAGACCGCGCCGCCCGCCCCCGAGGAAAGCTCCGCCTCGACCGCATGAAAGCGATCCTGAAGGCGCGCGAGTTTGTTCTCGGGAATCATGGGCCTGGCAAATAGGAGGAGGTTTTCCTCCCCCGTTTACGGGGGAGGTGTGTTGCGAAGCAAGACGGAGGGGGTAAGCGGCGAGAAATGCCCCCTTCGCCGCCTGTGGCGGCACTTCCCCCGTAAACAGGGGAAGAAAGTCTGTCGCTCGCCATTCGCTACAACGCCGGTTCGAGCGTCTTGCCGCGAGATTCTTCGATCTCCGCGGCTTTTTTCTCGCAAAGCTCGACGACATGATCGACCAGCTTCTCATTGCCGAGCTTGTAGGCTGGTTTGCCGTTCAGATAGATCATGCCCGCGCCGGCGCCCGCACCGCCGCCGGTGAAGCCCATATCCGTCTCGCGTGCTTCGCCGGGACCATTCACCACGCAGCCGATGATCGAGAGCGTCATGGGCGTGGAGATGTGTTTCAGCTTTTCTTCCAGAATCTGCACCGTCTCGATGACGTTGAAACCTTGCCGCGCGCAGCTGGGGCACGACACGATGTTCACGCCGCGATGGCGCAGGCTCAGCGATTTGAGGATGTCGAAGCCGGCGCGGATCTCTGCCACCGGATCTGCAGAGAGCGACACGCGGATCGTGTCGCCGATCCCGCTCCACAGCAGCATGCCCATGCCGATGGAGGATTTCGCCGTACCGCTCATCAAGCCGCCCGCTTCGGTGATGCCCAGATGCAGCGGATAATCGCAGGCTTCAGCCAGTTGCTGATAAGCCGCAACGGCGAGAAACACGTCAGACGCTTTCACGCTGATCTTGAATTCGCGAAAATCATTGTCTTCCAGAATCTTCGCGTGATTGAGCGCACTTTCGACCATCGCCTCAGGACAAGGCTCGCCATATTTCTCGAGCAGTTCCTTTTCCAGCGATCCGGCGTTGACGCCGATGCGCATGGAGACGCCGTGGTCCTTAGCGGCCTGCACAACTTCCTTCACGCGCGCGGCATTGCCGATATTGCCCGGGTTGATGCGCAGGCACGCCGCGCCTGCTTCGGCCGCTTCGATGGCGCGTTTGTAGTGAAAGTGGATGTCGGCGACGATCGGCACCTTCGAGGCGTTGACGATCAGCTTCAGTGCCTTCGTCGATTCCTCGTCAGGACAGGACACGCGCACGATGTCCGCGCCCGCCTCTTCCAGCGCACGCACCTGGTTGATCGTGGCGCGGGCGTCGGAGGTGACCGTGTTGGTCATGCTCTGCACGGTGATGGGCGCATCGCCGCCCACGTCCACGCTGCCAACGCGAATCTTGCGCGATTTGCGCCGCTGTATGTCGCGATATGCTCTTACGCTCATGGCCTTATCAGCCTGCGTTTCCGTCGCTTGCGTGATCGGCAACACCTTGCGGGTCCAGAGGCAACGCCTCGACGGCGTTTCCGCCGGACGACGCCGTCCCCATCGCCTGACCGTCAAGATCAAGTTCCACCGCGCTTCCGTTCTGCGCAGTGAGCGTCACGCCTTCGAGCAGCGGCACATTGTAGGTATCGCCCGGTTGCAGCGTGCGGTTGATGAAAACTCTTCCGTCCGGGCCTTCGACCAGGATGCGTGTCGCCTGCTTGATGCGCAGCACCACGCGCGCATTCTTGTTACCTGCCCCGTAGACTTGCCCGGCAGGCAACGGCGCAGCGGCCTCCGGCTGCTGGCCCGGCATCAGCGCCAGCGGGTTTGTCGAATCGGCGGGCGGTGTGGCCGTTGCCACCTGACCCGGCGGCGCGGCCTGCACGGGCTGCTGCTTTACCGGCGGCGGCGCCTTCTTTGCGACCTTGGCAGGCGCGGGCGCAAGCTGAGACGGAACGGCGGCGATTGGCTGATTCACCAGTGAGTCGGCCGAGACAGCCAGACGGTAAACGCCATATCCGACCAGAAGGACCACGACCGCGGCGATAATGATCCAGCCATGCGGAAGCTGGCGGTCTTCCTCCACAGTGGCAAGCGAAGCGGCAGGCAGCGCGTCACTGCCTCGACCGGCGATTTCCTGCTTGAACCGCTCCACGCTCTGAACGGGGTCGATCCCGAGATAGTCGGCATAGGAGCGCACAAACCCGATGGCATAGGCCCGCCCCGGGAGCTGCTCGAAGTGATCTTCTTCCAGAGCTTCCAGATGGTCCTTGCGAATCTTGAGCGCACGGGACACCGACGCCAGGTCGTCGCCGCGGCGCAACCGCGCCGCCCGCAGATCCTGCCCCACCGTATCCAGAGGGGTGTCTGCTTCGTCGGAAATCTCGCGCAAATGGATGCGCTTGCGGCTCAAACCGCCGTCTTCATCAAGGGAGAGCTGGGTAACCTTGGTCATGCGAATACGAATACAGGCAACCCAATCCGCCATCCAGCGAAACCTGCTCGGAATACCGGATTAGGGCGAGACGACGAGGCCGCAAACAAAAGAAAAAGCTGGCCGCGTATGCCGCAGCCAGCTTTTGATGCAGCCGATGAGATTAATTACCCCTCACAGAATTGGGGATTTCCCGCTCTTGCTTGGCAAGATCGTGTTGAGCCTGTTCCTGCTCCTGCGCCCACACGCGCGCGGGCTTGCAGATATGGCGTCCGCCAAACCGCGTACCAGTCGGCGGCGGCAGGGAACGGCACACGATCTCGTCGCCGGCGCTCGCCGTCGTCGTGGTGGTTGTCGTTGTCGTTGTCGGCGCGGCGGCTGGCGCGGTTGCAGGCGCCGTGGCCGTCGTCGTCGCTGACGTGGTGGTTGTAGTCGTCGCGGCAGGCGTTGTCGCAGCTGTGGTGTCAGCCGAAGCGAAACTTACAGATGCAAACAATGCTCCTGCTGAAGCGACAGCAATGATTAATTTACGCACCCCATATTCCTCCATGAATAGAAAAGCCCTCACTAAAAGACATCTTGTACGGCGTTACAGTCTTGCGCAAGGAAAAGTGATGGCGATTTTATGGCGCTGGGAACACTGCTCACGTTTATTTGAGCGCGATGCCGCGTTCCGCGGCAAAGGCCATGAGCCGAGTACGAAGGGAATGATCGGTCCGCCCGCAAAGACGGTCCACGAACTGTGAAACCTCCCGGGTGTCCAGGCTGCGGATCATCATCTTGATAGGCCCAATATTCACGGGCTGCATCGAAAGCGTGCGGATGCCAAGGGCGATTAATGCCATTGCCTCCAATGGTTTGCCCGCAAGTTCACCGCACATCGACACGTCTCCGTCCGCATCGGCGGCACTGCGGACGATCTGGCGGATGAGGGTCAGCGCCGGCGGACTGAGCGGATCGTAGCGCTTGGAGACGCGGGGATTTGTACGGTCCATGGCAAAGATAAACTGCATCAGGTCGTTAGAGCCGATCGAGACGAAGTCGGCGCTACGCAGAAGTTGCGGCAGCATGAACATCAGCGCGGGAACTTCCAGCATCGCGCCGACGAGAACCTGCCGAGGCTGCGGCAGCGAAAGCAGCCGTGCGCGTTCGATCTCGCGGTCGATCAGCGCGCGGCATTCGTTGAACTCCGCGACATCGCTGATCATCGGCAGAAGAATGCGCAACACGCGATGCGGCGAGGCGCCGATCAGCGCGCGCACCTGGTAGCGCAGCAGCGCGGGCCGATCGAGCGCAATGCGGATCGCGCGCCAGCCCAGCGCCGGATTTTCCTCACGCTCCCAACGACCATAAGGAAGAATCTTGTCGCCGCCGAGATCCAGCGTGCGGAATACCACCGGTTTGTCGCCCGCCGCTTCCACGATCTGCTTGTAGAACGCGATCTGGTCTTTCAGGCGCGGCATGGATTCGCCGACCATGAACTGCATCTCGGTGCGGAACAGGCCCACGCCGTCCGCGCCGGAAACTTCCAGATTGGGCATGTCGAGCAGCAATCCGGCATTGATCATCAGATTGATGCGAACGCCGTCCTTGGTCACGGCAGGCAGATCGCGCACCGCCGCGAATTCCGCGACGCGCTGGGCGCGCAGCGCACGCCGCCCCTCGAACATCGAGACGACTTCCTGCATTGGCCGCAGGTGCAACTCACCCGACGCACCATCGAGCGCCGCCACATCGCCGCTGCGCGCCGCATCCACCACGCCCTGCACATTGCCGACCAGCGGAATGCCCATGGAGCTGGCGACGATGGTGACGTGCGATGTCATCGTCGCATCTTCGAGCACCACGCCGCGCAGGCGGTCGCGGCCGTAGTCGAGCAGCTCCGCTGGGCCCATGGAGCGGGCAACAAGAATGGCGTTTTCGGGAAGTTCACGGGTGTGGCCGTCGCCCGTCAAATGCTTTTGCAGGCGGCGCGCCAGATCTTCGAGATCGTGCAGTTTCTCGCGCATGTAAGGATCTTCGATGCGCGCAAGGCGCAGGCGAAGCTCGTCCTGCACACGCTCAACAGCAGCTTCCGCGGTCAATCCGCCGCGGACGGCATCGCGCAGCTTCTGTTGCCAACCCTGATCTTCCGCGAACAGACGATACGCTTCGATCACTTCGCGGCTTTCGCCTGACAAATCGAGTTCGCTGGAGTTCAGCATCTCATCGACGGCGCCGCGCATTTCTTCCAGCGCACCGTTCAAGCGTTTGAGTTCGGCCGCCGGATCGTCCGCGATCAGCGCTTCCACGCGCACGCGCGGTTCGTGCAGGACGACATTGCCGATGGCGACGCCTTCGCAAAGCCCGTCGCCGGAGAACATGCGAGGCTTGTCGGAGCGCAGTTCCGGCTCATCCAATTCGGCGATATCGAACAGGCCGCCGGACGCCACCACCTCCGCCAGCACCATCGCGACGGTTTGGAGCGCCTCGACTTCTTCCTCGTCATATTGACGGGCAGCGCGGTTCTGCACCGTGAGCACGCCATAGACCTGCCCGCCGCGCACGATGGGCACCCCCAGGAAGGACTTGTAGGGGTCTTCGCCGGTTTCCGGACGATAGGCGAAACGTGGATGATCCGGCGCGTTGGTGAGGTTCACCGGCTCCGCCGTTTCCGCGACGAGTCCGACAAGGCCCTGCCCCGAGCGCAATCGCGTGTTGTGAACGGCAGCCGGATTCAAGCCTTGCGTGGCGAAGAGCTCGAGCGCGTTCCCGGCACGGCGCAGATAGATGGAGCAGACCTCCGCCACCATGTTCGAAGCGATCAGGGCGACAAGCCTGTCCAGGCGCGTCTGCGCGCTCGACCCGTCGGCCATGATTTCGCGCAGGCGCCGCAGCAGGACTCTGGGGCTGCCCGCGCCGGTGCTGGGCATCTGCTAACTCCTAGGCCGCATCCAGTTCATAGGCGGAGTGTAGCGCGCGGACCGCCAGTTCCACATATTCCTCTGCGATCAGCACGCTGACCTTGATCTCCGAGGTCGAAATCACCTGCACGTTGATACCCTTATCGGCCAGCGTGCGGAACATGGTCTGTGCCACACCCGGATGGGCGCGCATGCCGATGCCGATGATGGAAATCTTTGCCACGTCGGCGGCCGAGGTGACCTCGCGATAGGCAATGACGTCCCGCGCCTTCTCGATGGCGTCCAGCGCGCGGCCCAATTCCGTGCGGCTGCAGGTGAAGGTCAGATCTGTCTTCTTGCCGTCCGGCGAGACGTTCTGGACGATCATGTCCACGTTCACGCCTGCGTCGGCCAAGGGCCCGAAGATCTTGGCGGCGACGCCTGGTTGGTCGTCGATGCGATGAAGCGTGATCTTCGCCTCGTCGCGCGAATAGGCGATGCCGCTGACTGGTTTCTTTTCCACGATATCTTCCTCATCGCACAGAAGTGTTCCGCCCTTTTCGGGGGCAAATGTCGAAAGCACGCGCACCGGCACCCGATGCAGCATCGCGATCTCGACCGAGCGCGTCTGCAAAACCTTCGCGCCGAGGGACGCCATCTCCAGCATCTCTTCATAGGCGATCTTTTCGAGCCGCCGCGCCTTGGGCACGATGCGCGGGTCGGTGGTGTAGACGCCGTCCACATCGGTGTAGATGTCGCAACGGTCCGCCTTCAGCGCCGCCGCCACCGCAACCGCCGACGTGTCGCCGCCGCCGCGCCCGATGGTGGTCACGCGATGGTCGGGGCCAATGCCCTGGAAGCCCGCGACCACGGCCACTTCGCCACGACCCAGCCTTTCATCGAGCTGAGCGTTGTCGATGGCCTCGATGCGCGCCGATGCGTGCATCGAGGAGGTGCGGACCGGGATTTGCCAGCCAAGCCATGAGCGCGCATTGATGCCAATGTTCTGGAGCGCGATGGCCAACAGGCCGGACGACACCTGCTCGCCCGCAGCCACCACCACGTCGTACTCGCGCGCATCATACATGGGCGACAGGTCGCGCACCCAGCCGACCAGCTTGTTGGTCTCGCCGGCCATGGCCGAAACGGTCACGGCGACCTGGTTGCCAAGATCGACTTCGCGCTTCACCAGCGTCGCCACATGGCGGATGCGGTCGAGGTCGGCCACCGAGGTGCCGCCGAACTTCATCACGATCTTGGCCATGCGGAATAAGCGCCCGAAAAAGCAGTCCGAACCATTCATAGACGGCGTGAACGCGCGGCTCAATGCGTCATTCGCCACTGCAGCAAAGTCAGCTTAGAATGAAGCTATGAAAGCCCAGACAGCCCCCTCCGTCGATCCGTCCGAGGTCGAGAAATTTTCCCGCATGGCGGCCGAATGGTGGGACCCCACGGGCAAGTTCGCGCCGCTGCACAAGTTCAATCCGGTGCGGCTGAAGTTCATCCGCGAAACCGTCACGGCGCATGTCAGACGCGACGCAAAATCGCTGCGCCCCTTCGAAAGGCTTTCGCTGCTCGACATCGGCTGCGGCGGCGGATTGCTTTCCGAGCCGATGTCGAAAATGGGCTTCAAGGTCACCGGCGTCGATCCGTCGGAGAAAAACATCGGCACGGCCCGTGCCCATGCGGCGCAGTCTGGTGCCGTGGTCGAATACCGCGTCGCCGACGCCGAGACGTTGGCGCAGGAAGGCCAAAGCTTCGATGTCGTGCTGAATATGGAAGTGGTCGAGCATGTCGCCGACCTGCGCGGCTATCTCGAATCGACCGCAGCGCTGGTGAAGCCCGGCGGGCTCATGTTCGTGGCCACGCTGAACCGGACGTTGAAGGCGCTGGCGCTGGCGAAAGTCGCTGCCGAATACATCCTGCGCTGGCTTCCGCCCGGAACCCATGACTGGGACAAGTTCGTGGCGCCTGCCGAGCTTCGCGCAATGCTTGAAGATTCTGGTCTTAAGGTCCTGAAAACGCAAGGTATCGCGTTTGACCCGCTCGGCTGGGACTGGCGGCTCTCCAACGATACCGATGTGAACTACATGGTCGTGGCGGAGCGCTAATTGGCGTCCGACAGGTCCGGCGGCAGCGGAGCGACGTCGATGCCCTCTTCTACCATGTCGGCAGCTTCCTCGACCGTGGCCCGCCCGTAAATCGGCCGTTCTTCGATCTCGCCATAGTGGATCTTGCGCGCCTCTTCGGGGAATTTCTCGCCGACATTCTCGGCATTCTCTTCGACGTATTTGCGAAGGCCGGTCATGAACTGGCGCATCTTGCGCATCTCGGCGGGCGATGGCGCGGACTTCTGCTTGCCGACGGCGCTCGACAACGCGGGCGCCATGATCGCCTTGATGACCTTCTTCGAATTGCACATCGGGCAAACGAGCTTGCCGCTCTTCGCCTGTTCGTCGAACGCGGACGACGAGGCGAACCAGCCTTCGAACTCATGCTCTTTGGCGCAAATAAGGTTGTACGCGATCAAAGCAACAACACTCCGAATATGACCCGAAAATGGGCGCGCCCGCTCATTTTCGCAAGTTCTCGCCTGTTATTGCGGCCATACCGGCACAGAAACAAGGAAAACTAGCGCCAAAACCAAGGAGATGGCGGCCGTTCAGGGGCCGGTGAATTCGCGGTCGTGGAGCAGACTGGGTATCCGCGCACGCGCGTCGACGGATTGCGCTGGATCGATTTCGGTCATGAAAACACCCGGATCGGTGCCGCCTTCCGCGAGGATTTCGCCCCACGGCGCCACAATCAGCGAGTGCCCATAGGTCTTGCGGCCGTTGGCATGTGTGCCGCCTTGCGCCGGCGCGATGACGAATGCGCCGTTCTCGATCGCCCGTGCGCGCAGCAGCGTGTGCCAATGCGCCGTGCCGGTGGTTTCGGTGAAAGCGCTGGGCACAGTCAGAAGCTGCGCGCCCTTCTTCGCGAGCGCGCGATAAAGCTGCGGGAAGCGCAGATCGTAGCAGATGGAAAGTCCAACCACGCACCAGGGCAGTTCGGCCGTCACCGCCTGTGTGCCGCCGGCGACCGTGTTGCTTTCGCGATAGGTTTCGCCGGACGGCAGATCGACGTCGAAAAGATGGATCTTGTCGTAGCGCGCTGCGATGCGGCCGCGCGCATCGATCAGGAATGAGCGGTTCGCCGTCTTGCCACCCGGCACACGGATGGCGAGCGAGCCGATCAACAGCCAGATGCCAAACTCCTGCGCCAGCGCGCGGAAAACCGGAAGCGCGGAGTCGTCGCCCTCAGGGCAACTCTTATCCAGCTTGGCGCCGCCGTCCGGCGCCATGAGTGTGGTGTTCTCGGGCGTGGCGATGAAATGCGCACCCTGCCGCGCGGCGTCGCGGATCAGGTTCGATGCGTCGTGGATATTCTCCTGCACATCGTCCGATGAACGCATCTGCACGCAGGCGGCTTTGAAGGCTGTCATCTCAGGCGTTCAGCAACGGATCGAGCTTGCCGTCGTGATCCAGCGCATAGAGATCGTCGCTTCCTCCAACATGGGTTTCCCCAATGAAAATCTGCGGCACGGTGCGCGCGCCGCCGGACTTTTCTTCCATTTCCTGACGGGCTTTCGTGTCCATGAACACATCGACTTCCTCGAAGGCGGCGCCCTTCTTCTTCAGAAGCTGCTTGGCGCGGACGCAATAGGGACAGATGGGCGTGGTGTAGATCGTGATCTTCGGCACGTTCGACTCTCGGGCTGCGCGGCTACCGCCAATATATAGGCAGTCATCAAGGCATCACAGTGGCCGCGCGACGCGAGCCAGCGTTAGGACCGCAACCTGCGACGCCCCCGCCCTTTTCAGCGCCCGCGCGCAGGCATCCACAGTTGCCCCGGTGGTCAACACGTCGTCCACCAGAAGGACATTGCGACCCTTCACGGCAGGCGCCCGCCGCGTATCGACGCGGAATGCACCGCGCATATTCTTGCGGCGCGCCTTGGCGGAGGGCATTTCGCCCTGACTTGGCGTGGAGCGTGTCCGCAACAGCGCCAGCGGTTCGTAAGGCTTGTGGACACGCCGTGCGAGCGCATGCGCCAGCAGGGCGGACTGATTGAAGCGCCGCACCCACAGCCGCAAGGGATGAAGCGGAACCGGCACGATCACATCCGCGTCCGATATGAGATCCCGCCCTGCCCGTTCCAGCCAGCGGGCAAAGGCGGGAACCACGTCGTGACGGTCCGCCCGCTTGAGCGCCAGGATCGGCCCTTTGGAGAATTCGTCATAGCGCATCACCGAACGCGCACGATCGAATGCCGGCGTGTCGGCAAGGCAGGTGGCGCAGCGCGTATCCGGGCCGACATCGAACTCAAATGGCAGACCGCAGGACGAACAGGCTGGGCCTTCGAGAAATGTCACATTGCGCCAGCAATCGGAACACAGGCTTCCCGGCTCGCCGACCTGCTTGCGGCACATCATGCACAGCGGCGGAAACAACAGATCAAGCGCCGCACGGGCGAAGCGTCGCGGCAGCGGCGTGAGCCTGTCGAATATCGCCGTCATACGCGCTAGCTTAAGACCGCATCTAAGGACTTGTGAAGCGTGAGCGGCGTTCCCCACATCTTTGACAGTAGCGCCCGCGCCTTGCGTGCCGCCCGCGCCGCTCGGATTCCAGGCCAGAGCTTCCTTGTTTTGGAGGCGGCGGCAGGTGTGGCGGAACGCGCGGGTGCGGCCAATCGCCGGTTTCAGAACGCGCTTGAAGCGGGCAGCGCGGATTCCGCCTTCGATCCGATGAAGCCGCTTGCCGCGAATTGGACGCGCGCGGCATTTTCAAAGACCGAAACCCTGGACGTTCCGGCGCAAAGCTTCGATCTCGCCGTCAGCGTTCTGGCATTGCACGCGGTCAACGATCTTCCCGGTGCGCTGATCCAAATCCGCCGCGCGCTGAAGCCGGATGGTCTGTTTGTCGGTGCGTTGTTTTCCGGCGACACGCTGAAGGAGTTGCGGGACTCTCTCGCCGCCGGCGAGGAGGAAATCTCCGGTGGCGTCAGTCCGCGCGTCGCGCCGTTTGCCGATGTGCGCGATCTCGGCGGCCTCCTGCAGCGCGCGGGATTCAACCTGCCCGTCGCGGACACCGAACGCACTGTCGTCCGATATCGCCGTTTCGAGACGCTGATTTCGGATCTGCGCGCGGCGGGCGAAACCAATGTACTCGCAAGCCGCGCGCGAAAGCCGCTTCGGCGCGATGTGCTCGCGGCAACTCTCGCGCAATACAACACCAATCATGCGGAAGATGATGGGCGAATACGCGCCACTTTCGATATCGCTTATCTCACCGGCTGGTCGCCGCATGAGAGTCAGCAAAAACCGCTGGCGCCGGGTTCAGCAAAAACACGGCTAGCGGATGCGCTGGGAACCACCGAGCAGAAGGCCGGCGACGACGCGAATCTGAAGCCGCGTGGACGCTAAGGTGTCGATGACGGCCAGGCGTCGACGATCTTGTCGAAGAACGTGCTCTTCACATTCTGACCAAGCGTAGTGACCGCGGTGACGATGACGACCGCGATGCCGCCAGCGATCATGGCATATTCGATCGCGGTAGCGCCGTGCTCATCGCGAAGAAAGCGCGCTATAGAAGATCGCGCAGCATGGGAATGAGCGGCAAGTCTGCTTCCGGCATGGGATATTGCGGCAACTCGCGCGGGCGAACCCATTTCACCGCGGCATGCTCCAGCGGTTGCACAGTCCCTTCCCAACGCCGGCACAAAAAAAGCGGCATGAGAAGATGAAAATCCGCGTAGCTGTGCGAAGCGAAGGTGAAGGGCGCGAGGCAAGGCTCGCGGACCGTGATCCCAAGTTCTTCCTTCAACTCGCGGATCAGCGAATCTTCCGGCCGCTCGCCGGGTTCGATCTTGCCGCCTGGAAATTCCCATAGCCCCGCCATCGCCTTCCCCGGCGGGCGCTGCGCAATGAGCACACGCCCATCCGGATCGATCAGCGCGCAGGCAACGACCAGCGTCAGGCGGCGCGCATCTTCGGTCATGATGGATGAACCTCGATTAAGGCTGGCTTAAGATATAGACTCGGGTTTTATCGCTGTCGTCGTCCATATCGCCTGATTTGTCCGCAAATGGAACGGCTGCCGCATTGTTTGGCTGGAATTCTCAATACCCATTTGAGGGAGGGTTGGGTATCTAGCTGCGATAGCTGCCGTTGATGTCGATATAGCCATGCGTGAGATCGCAGGTCCAAACCCGTGCGGCGCCTTTGCCCAAGCCCAGATCGACGGCGATTTGAACCTCGCGGCCTGACACGGCTTTCGTCGCCGCGGCTTCATCGTACTTCGCTGCGCGCGCCCCCTTCTCGGCGACAAGCTGATTGCCGAAGCTGATTTGGAGTTTGTCGCGGTCCGCTTTCTCGCCGGACTTGCCGACGGCCATGACGATGCGGCCCCAATTCGCGTCCGCGCCCGCGATGGCCGTCTTCACCAAGGGAGAATTGGCGATACTCATGCCGATACGATGAGCCGCGGCATCGTTCTCCGCGCCGGTCACGTCGATGCGGATGAGTTTCTGCGCGCCCTCGCCGTCCTTCACCACCTGAAGCGCCAGATCGAGCAGCACGTCATCCAGCTTCCGTTTGAACTCCGCAAGCCGTTTATCGTTGGTCTTCGTCACATTGGGATGGCTCGCGCCCTTGCCGGTGGCGAACAGGATCAGCGTGTCGCTGGTGGACGTGTCGCTGTCCACTGTGATCGCATTGAAGGATGTCTTCACGCCCGCGCTCAACAGGTCTTGCAGCACGCTCGCCGGCAGATCGGCATCGGTGAACACGAAGGCCAGCATCGTCGCCATGTCCGGTGCGATCATGCCGCTGCCCTTGGCGATGCCATTGATGGTGACGCGCTTGCCGTCGATCACCGCCTGCGCGGTCGCAAGCTTGGGATAGGTATCCGTGGTCATGATCGCCTCGGCAGCGGCGCGCCATGCGCTCGCGGAACCTTCATCGGCGAGCTTTCCCAAAATTTTTGTAATGCGCTCGGCCGGCAGCGGTTCGCCGATCACGCCGGTGGAGGCCAGCATCACTTCGCTCGCCTTGCAGCCCAATGTCGCGGAAGCCGAGCGCGCGACGGCCTGCGCCCCCTCCAGCCCTGCCTTTCCGGTGAAGGCATTGGCATTCCCGCTGTTCACGACCAACGCCCGCGCGCCGCCGGACTTCAGGTTCGCGCGGCACCAATCCACCGGCGCCGAAGAAGTCTTGGATTTGGTGAACACCCCGGCCGCCTGCGTTCCAGGTGCAAGCGTCACCAAAAGGACATCGGTGCGATTTTTGTAGCGGACGCCCGCCTCGCCCGTGGCGAGCCTCACGCCGGCCAAGGGCGGCAAAGCGGGAAATTTGGCGGGAGCCAATGGCGAAACCGGGTGCGCGGCCTTGGGAACCGCCTTACCCGTCTTCTGCGTTGCTAATGCCCGCGCCTTGGCCATGACACGCGCCTCGAAAATGCGGCGGGGATTTGGCCGGAATCCCTTGAATTGACAAGGGGGAAGCCCGTTCTTATCTCTCCCCCGCGCCATGCCGGAGGGGGATTTGCCGGCGGTGGGCGCATATACGCCGGGCAGACCGCCTTGCGGTTCATTGGCCACCCGGCCTTTTTGAGGATTCTATGCTCAATTTCGGCAGTTTCGCCTCACGTTTCTTCGGCTCTTCCAACGCGCGCAAATTGCGCCCGATGGCCAAGACCGTGGCGGAGATCAACGCCCTGGAGCCGCGTTTTGTCGCAATGAGCGACGACGAACTGAAAGCGATGACGCCCGCGTTCAAGGAACGTCTGGCCAAAGGCGAAACGCTGGAAGACATTCTGCCGGAAGCCTTCGCCGTGGTTCGCGAAGGCGCCAAGCGCGTTCTCGGCCAGCGCCATTTCGATGTGCAGCTCAGTGGTGGGCTCGTCCTGCACGGCGGCAACATCGCCGAGATGAAAACCGGCGAAGGAAAAACGCTCGTCGCCACTGCGCCCGTCTATCTGAACGCACTCGCCGGCCAGGGCGTGCATGTCGTCACCGTGAACGATTACCTCGCCAAGCGCGACTCGGACTGGATGGGACAGGTCTACCGGTTCCTCGGCCTGACCACCGGCTGCATCATTCACGGCCTGTCGGACGAGGAACGCAAGGAAGCCTACGCCGCGGACGTGACCTACGGCACCAACAACGAATTCGGCTTCGACTATCTGCGCGACAACATGAAGTATTCCACGGACACGATGGTGCAGCGCGGACACGCCTACGCGATCGTGGATGAAGTGGACTCGATCCTTGTCGATGAAGCGCGCACACCGCTGATCATCTCCGGCCCTACCGACGACCAGACCGAGATTTACAACACCGTCGACAAGCTGATGCCCAGCCTGGTGCCAGAAGACTTCGAGCTGGATGAAAAGCAGCGTCAGGTCACGCTCACGGAAGCAGGCAACGAGCATCTCGTCGCCCTTATGCGCGAGGCGGGTTTGCTGCCGACGGGCGACCTCTACGACATCGAAAACATCAACATGGTGCATCACGCCAACCAGGCGCTGCGTGCCCATAAGCTGTTCCAGAAGGATCGCGACTACATCGTCAAAGACGACAAGGTCGTCATCATCGACGAATTTACCGGCCGCATGATGGAGGGCCGCCGCTATTCCGAAGGCCTGCATCAGGCACTCGAAGCGAAGGAGGGCGTGGCGATCCAGCCGGAGAACGTCACCCTCGCCTCGATCACTTTCCAGAACTATTTCCGCCTCTACGACAAGTTGGCGGGCATGACCGGCACGGCGCTGACCGAAGCCGCCGAATTCATGGATATCTACAGCCTCGACGTTCTGGAAGTACCGACCAATCTTCCCGTCGCCCGTAAAGATTACGATGACGAAGTCTACCGCACGCTGGAAGAAAAAGACGAAGCGATCATCAAGCTGATCGAAGACTGCCAGAAGCGCGGTCAGCCGATTCTCGTCGGCACGACGTCCATCGAAAAATCGGAATCGCTCGCGGCCCTGCTCAAGAAACGCAAGATCAAGCACAATGTCTTGAACGCGCGCTTCCACGAACAGGAAGCGTCCATTGTTTCGCAAGCGGGCGTATCCGGCGCGGTCACCATCGCGACCAACATGGCGGGCCGCGGCACCGACATTCAGCTCGGCGGCAATGCCGATATGCGCATCAAGACCGAACTCGCAGGCCTTCTCGATGAAAACGAGATTGCACGGCGTTCCGCGGAGATCCGCGCAGAAGTCGCCGCCGACAAGGAGCGCGCGAAAGCGGCGGGCGGTCTTTATGTCGTCGGCACCGAGCGTCATGAAAGCCGGCGCATCGACAACCAGCTGCGTGGCCGTTCGGGCCGTCAGGGCGATCCGGGCGCGTCCAAGTTCTTCCTGTCGCTGCAGGACGACCTCATGCGCATCTTCGGTTCTGACCGCATGGACTCGATCCTCACGCGTCTGGGTCTGGAAAAAGGCGAAGCCATCGCCCATCCATGGGTGAACAAGGCCCTTGAGAAGGCGCAGCAGAAGGTCGAAGCGCGCAACTTCGAGATGCGCAAGAACATCCTCAAATATGACGACGTTCTGAACGATCAGCGCCGCGTGATCTTCGAGCAGCGCAAGGAGATCATGGGCGCGGACGACGTCGCCAACGAGATCGCCGAATTCCGCGAGCAGATCGTCGAAGAACTGATCACCCGGCACATCCCCGAGAAGGCCTATGCGGAGCAGTGGGACGCCGCCGGCCTGCATGCGGAGGTGCTGGATATTTTCGGCGTCGATCTCCCGGTTATCGACTGGACCAAAGAAGAAGGCATCGCCGAAGAAGAAGTGCGCGATCGCATCCAGAAGGCAGTCGATTCACACGCAGCGGAACGCGCCGCCAATTCCGGCCTGGACGTGATGCGCTACGTTGAGAAGGCGATCCTGCTGCAGACGCTGGACCAGAACTGGCGCGAGCACATCATCAATCTGGACCATCTGCGCCAATATGTCGGCCTGCGCGGTTACGGCCAGCGCGACCCGTTAAACGAATACAAGCAGGAAGCCTTCGAGTTGTTCGAAGCATTGCTCGTCAAGCTGCGGGTGGACGTCGTGCGTCAGCTGATGCACATCCAGATTCAGACCGGCGAACCGCCGCCGCCACTGGAGCGTGCGCCGATCCAGATGCAGGCGCATCACGTCGATCCGCTCACCGGCGAAGACGAGATGCTGACGGGCGATATGAACAACGGCTCCATGCGCCCGGTACGCACCTATACTGGCCCCATCGATCCGAACAATCCGCAGACTTGGGGCCGCGTGCAGCGCAACGCCCCATGCCCGTGCGGATCGGGCCGCAAGTTCAAGCACTGCCACGGCGCGCTCGTCTGAGCGCGCCGCGGTAGTTCGGTTTATTTCGTGCCGGTCTGCATCGGCACGATCTGGCCATTCTTCTTGTAGATCGTGCCGCCTTTCATCACGAAGCCGACATGTTCGAGCTGGCGGATATTCGCCAGTGGATCGCCGTTCACGGCCACGATATCGGCGTAGCGACCCTTCTGCACGCTGCCAATATCCTGCGGATCGCCAATCAGGTCGGCGGCATTGCCCGTGGCCGCGATGATGGCATCCATCGGCGACATGCCGGATTTCACCATCAGCGCGAACTCGCCCGCATTCTGCCCGTGCGGGACAAGCCCCTCATCGGTGCCGAACGCGATCTTCACGCCTGCGTGATAGGCATTGTTCACATTCTGCTGCATCCGCGGCACCACGGCGAGCGCCTTTGCGGCAGAGGATGGGTTGAGCTGTTCCGGATGCGTCTTGGCAATGTCATAGACGCGCTGGGCGATCAGAAGCGTCGGAACCAAATAAGTGCCGTGCTGCTTCATCAACTGATAGCTGGTGTTATCCGCGAAGCTGCCGTGCTCGATGGAATCCACGCCCAGCCGGACCGCCGCGTTGATCGCTTTCAAACCGTGTGCATGCGCCGCCACTTTCATGTTCAGCGAATGGGCGGTATCGACGACGGCTTTGATTTCGTCGTCTGCCATCAGTTGCAAATTTGGATCGTCGCCGATCGAAAGCACGCCGCCGCTCGGCATGATCTTGATGAGATCGACACCCTCGCGCTTCAACGTGCGAACGATGCGGCGCGCATCCTCGGGACTGTTGACGATGTTATCCGTCCAGCCCGGATGCGACAGCGCTGGATCGAGACCGTTGGCGGCGTCGTTATGGCCACCCGTCGGGCCTAGCGGTGTACCCGCCACCCACATGCGCGGCCCCACCACGACGCCCTTCTGGATCGCTTTCTTCAGCGCGACAACGACGCCGGTCGAAGCGCCGACATCGCGCACGCTGGTGAACCCACCAAGCAAGGTATTGCGGGCATAGGCGGTGGATTTCACCGCGGAATCGAAATCCGTCTCCGTGACGGATTCGGCGATGGGGTTGCCGCCGTCAAACTGGCCCGTGACGTGAACGTGGCAGTCGATCAGGCCCGGAAGGACGGTCTGTTTCGACAGATCGATCACCGTGAAGCCCTTGGGGGTCACAAAACCCGCCTGCACGCCGGAGATGCGATCATTGTGGATGAGGATCGAAACATTGGTCTGCGGCGTCTTGGATACGCCGTCGATGAGCTTGCCGGCATGGATGACCATGTCGCTCGCCAGCGCGCTTGTACCCATCAGGCCAGCCACGCCGAACGCGAATGCCGCCAAAGACCGTCCAAAATAACTCATTACCCCTCCCATGCGGTGAAAACCGGCGGCAGGCTATCCGCCGATATCGACAGGGGCAACCGCGCGGGAACGCATACCTAGGTCTATCCTTTGTATTGATTCGAGGAATGTGATGCTCAACCTGTTTCCAAGTGATGCGACGGATCCGGCGAACGCCATATGGATCGATCTGTACGATCCGACGCCCGACGAGGTTCAGAAAGTCGAGAAGGCCCTCTCGCTCGATATTCCCGAACGCAAAGAGCTGGAAGAGATCGAGTCCTCCAGCCGCCTGCAATTCGAAGACGACGTGCTGCAGCTTTCAACACCGGTCTCCGCGCATGGCGACGAAGAAGGACCCACGCCGGTCGGTTTCGTGTTGACGGAGAAAGCGCTGGTCACGATCCGTTATACCGAGATGCATGCCTTCGAGGCCACGGCGCATTATTGCAACAAGAAAGCGCATGGCCTGACCTCGAGCGAAGTCTTCATCTCGCTGGTCGAAGGCATGGTCGATTACGGCGCGGACATGCTGGAGGAGATCGGCGTGCATCTGAACAGGATGTCGCGCGAAGCCTTCAATCGCTACAGCAGGCCGCCGAAGCGCGGCATAAAGCGGCAAACGCGGCTGCTCCGCGAAGCGTTGGTCGATATCGGCAACACCGGCGACAAGCTCTCGCAAATCCGCGAAAGCATGCTGGCGCTTCAGCGCATCGCGCCCTTCGTGCGGGAGAAAGCCGAGCACTGGATGAAAGAAGAGATGCAGGCGCGGCTGAAAACCGTCGAGCGCGATATCAAATCGCTCGCCGATTTCGAAGTGCATCTTTCCAACAAGGTGCAGTTCCTGCTCGACGCGGTGCTGGGCTTCATCAACACCGAGCAGAACGACATTTTCAAAGTTTTGACAATTGCCTCCGTGGTCGGCATCCCGCCCACCTTCATCGCCAGCATGTACGGCATGAACTTCCACGATATGCCTGAATACACCTGGCATTACGGCTATGAATGGGGCTTATTCCTGATCGTGCTGTCCACGGTGCTGCCGATCATCTGGTTCAAGATGCGCGGCTGGTGGTAGAAGTCCCCGCTTCCGCAGCGCAGCAACCCGAGGCGATCACAGCAAAATCCGCCAGGGGTTTTCCGAATCTACCCTCTTTGTTAGGTTTGGCCTCGGCTAAGGGCGTGGGAATTCTGCGCGGCTTTGGCGCGTGACGGGGCACACTTTTTCTAAAGAGGTTTTTGACATGCGAATTGGAGCAATCATCAGCGCGTGCGGCATCGCCTTGCTGGCGACGTCGATCGGCGCCCAAGCGGAATCGATCAGATCCAAAACAGAGCGCAAGATGGCGGACATCCCCACTTGCGGACGCAATCTGGGCACCATCGCCATTCGCGAGCCGGATCACAATTGGTGGACCGACCTCAACCTCGCCTCGCCGGAAGTTCTGCTGAAGGTCTTCGTGCGCAAGTCCGGCTGCTTCACGCTGGTCGATCGCGGCAAGGGCTTTGAGATGGCGCAGCAGGAACGTCAGCTCGCGTCGGGTGGCGACCTGCAGCAGGGATCGAATATCGGCAAGGGCCAGGTGAAGGCCGCCGACTACATTCTCGTTCCGGACATCGCGTCGAAGAACAACAATTCGAGCGGTGGAAACATCGGCGGCATCCTCGGCGGCTTCGTCGGCGGTGGCGCGGGCGCGATCCTTTCCAACATCTCGATCAGCAGCAAGACGGCAGACGTGGTGCTGTCGATCGTGAATGTGCGCACCAGCGAAGACGGCCCAATCGAACAGGGTCACGGCTCCAAGACTGATGTCGGCTTCGGTGTCGGCGGCGGATGGGGCGGTTGGGGCGGCTTCGGCGGCGCAGCGGCTTCGAGCTATACCAACACCGACATCGGTCAGGTCGTGACACTGGCTTACATCGACGCTTACACCAAGCTGGTGAACGACATGGGCGGCATGCCCAGCGCGGCGGAAGGCGGTGCCTCGGCACAGGCGCCGACGCAGGCGCTGACCATGACGCGCCCCGGCCAACTCTACGACCGTCCCGGCAACGAAAAGCATGCGAAGGTCGTGCGCTCGCTCTCGACCGGCATGATGCTGTACCCGACCGGCGAAAAGGACGGCATCTGGTGGCAGGTGAAGGACGAACTCGGCAATCAGGGCTGGGTGTCGTCGCTATCGGCGGAACTTTCCAAGTAATTCCATTCAAAGGATTGAGCGAAGGGGGCCCCTTGAGGCCCCCTTTTCTTTTGTGCCGTAACAGCGGCAAGCTTGCCGCTCGTCATACAAGGACTGGTTCATGGCTATTCGCCCTACGCGCTTCGACGTGCCTGATGAAGAGATCGTCGCGATCCGACAGCGCGTGCTCGACTATCCCTGGCATGAAATGCCGCGCGGCGAAGGCCTCGAAGGCACTTGGGCTTACGGCGCCAATCTCGATTACATGAAACAACTCTGTTCGTACTGGACGGAAAAATACGACTGGAAGGCGCAGCAGGCGGCGCTGAACAAATTTCCGCAATTCCTCGCCGAAGTGAACGGCCTCGATATTCATTTCTATCAGGAGAAAGGATCTGGCGATGCGCCCAAGCCGCTGATCCTCAGCCATGGCTGGCCGGGATCGGTGCTCGAATTCGTCCACATCATCGACAAGCTCGCACATCCGGAAAGGCACGGTGGCGATGTAAAGGACGCCTTCACGGTAATCGTGCCGTCGCTGCCGGGCTACGGGCTTTCCAGCAAACCCAAGCGTCCTATAGGGCCGCGCACAACAGCCAAATATTTCGACACGCTGATGACCGACGTGCTGAAGCTCGACGGTTACATCGCACAAGGCGGCGACTGGGGCAGCGCCGTGTCCGGCTGGATGGGTTATGAAGGCAAAGGCTGCCGCGCCGCGCATCTCAACATGTTCGGCTGGCGCTCGCCCGGCGTTCATCCGGAGACGGAAGAAGAAAAAGCTTATGCCCAACGCGCGGCCATGCTGTTCGAGATGGAAGGCGCTTATTTCCGCGAGCAAACCACCAAGCCGCAGACGCTGTCCTACGCGATGATGGACTCACCCGTCGGCGCCTGCGCCTGGATCGTGGAGAAATTCCATGGCTGGTCGGACACCCGCAACGGCTTCGACAAAGTCTATACGAAGGACCAGTTGCTCACGAATGTGATGATCTATCTCGTCACCCGCACCTTCAACACGGCGACCTGGATGTATCGCGGGTTGATGGAAGACGTGGCGGGAACCCCAGTGCCGAACGGTGCGCGCATCGAGAAGCCGGTGGGCATCGCGGCGTTCCCGATCGACCTCATCCCCTTCCCGCCCCGCAGCATGGTCGAGCGCCATGTGAACGTGGCGCAGTGGACGGATTTCGAGGAAGGCGGCCATTTCGCGGCGCTGGAACGCCCGGACGATCTGGTCGGCGATATCCGGAAATTCGCGCGGACGCTTTAGACGCCGAGATTGCGGCCCATCGCGAGATATTTCTCGCGGCGCTGCTTGCGGAGTTCGTCTGGCGACAGGCCGTTCATCTCGTTCAGCGCGCGGTAGATTTCTTCGCCCACGGCGTTGATCGTATGCTCAGGGCCGCGATGGGCGCCGCCCGGGGGTTCCGGTACGATGCCGTCGATCACTTTCAGGCCCAGAAGATCCTGCGCCGTGATCTTCATGGCGGCGGCGGCATCCTGCGCCTTGTCGGAACTGCGCCACAGGATGGAGGCGCAACCTTCCGGCGAGATCACCGCATAGATCGAGTGTTCGAGCATGAACACTTTGTTCGCACAGGCGATGCCGAGCGCGCCGCCCGACATGCCCTCGCCGATGATCGTGGCGATAAACGGCACGCCGAGATTGAGGCTCGCCTGCGTGGAGCGCGCGATGGCTTCCGCCTGCCCGCGCTCTTCGCCGCCAACACCCGGATAGGCACCTTGGGTATCGGCGAAGGAGATCACCGGCAGACCGAAGCGATTTGCCATTTCGAAGATACGCTGGGCTTTGCGATAACCCTCCGGCATTGCCATGCCGAAATTGTGCGTAAGGCGGCTCTTGGTATCGTTGCCCTTCTCATGGCCGAGCACGGCCACGGCGCGTCCGCGGAAGCGGCCGAGGCCCGCCATCAATGCGCGGTCCTCGCCGAACACGCGGTCGCCGGCGAGCGGCGTGAATTCATCGATCAGATGCGAGACGTAATCGGAGAAATGCGGCCGCGCGGGGTGACGCGCCACCAGCGTCTTCTGCCAGGGCGTCAGCTTGGAATAGGTCTCGTCGATCAGGGCATCGGCCTTCGCCTGTAGGCGCGCGACATCGTCCTCGATCTCCATCGCGGGGTCGGCTTCCGCCAGCTTCCGCAATTCGACGATTTTGCCTTCGAGCTCCGCGATGGGGCGCTCAAAATCCAGATAAGTGTGCATTGTCATTTACTTGGCGTCCGAAGGGGCCGGACCCATAGGCTGCGGTCCGATAAGTGGCAAGCACTCCCGGCCCTGTCAACAAAACCGGTGAGAGGGATAGGCTGTCACAACCCGGCGGGGCGACGCGTCTTAACGCCATAAAGGAGGACGAAACCATGGTTTCTCGTTGGCTTTTGGGGCTTTTGGGCCTGTTCCAGTTGATTAACGGTCTTTGGATGCTTCTGGCTCCGGAGAGCTGGTACGCGGCGGTTCCAGGCGTGACGCAGGAAGGGCCGTTCAATCACCATTTTATTGGGGACATCGGCTTCGCCTTCATCGCCAGCGGCGCGGGGATGCTTATGGCGTTCCGCGCGGGCAAGACCGCCGCCACACTGGCGCTGGCCGGTGCGACATGGCCCGCGCTGCATGCCTGCGTCCATGTCTGGGAGTGGATTTCGCACGGCCTCCCCTCCGATCCGCATATCCTCATTTCGACGGGCATTGGCGTGATCGTCGTCAGCTTTCTGAGTTTTGCGCTTGCGTGGATGTTGGCCAGGCAGGAAGGAGTCGTGTGATGCTCAAATGGCTGTTGCATCGCAACACGCGCGGTTTCGCAAGCCGGTATAGTTACGATGCGACTTACATGCATGAGATGGCCGACGCTTCGCCGGCGGCGTTTGTGCGGTTCGGTATCATGCAGAGTGCCGGCGGAAACTGGCGCGGCGGCGCTCCAGCGAATGCATGGTTCGCGTCGGGGATCGCCGGCGCATTGTTCGAGGATTGCGGGCCATGCGTCCAGATCGCGTCCGACATCGCGATGGAACAAGGCATGCCGGGCGAGATCATCAAAGCACTTCTCTCCGGCGTGCCCACCGATGCGGATGCGCAACTCGGCTTCGATTATGGCCGCGCGCTTTTAGGTGGCGCGGAGAACCTGGAAGATCTGCGTGAGATCATCGAAACCAAATGGGGCAAGACCGCGCTTCTCGCGCTAAGCTTGCGCGCGATGACGGCGCGAAATTTCCCGGTTCTGAAACGCGCGATGGGCCACGCCAAGACTTGCCAGCGCGTGCGCATCGGCAACACGGATGTGACGGTCAATCCGACGCTGAAAGCCGCATGAGCGACCTCGCCACATTCGAGCGCCATCGCGCACATCTGCTCAACATAGCTTACCGCATGTTGGGCGAGATGGCCGGTGCCGAAGACGTGGTGCAGGAAGCATGGCTGCGCTGGCGGCGCACCGCGGGCGAAGACATCCGCGATCCGCGCGCATGGCTTTCCGCTGCCACGGTTCGCTTGTCGCTCGATGCGCTGCGCAAGGTGCGCGCGCGCCGTGAAAGCTACGTCGGGCCTTGGCTGCCGGAACCGTTGCTGCCGGACGACACGCGTGCCTTCGCTGCCGACGCCCCGGCGGCGCGCGCCGAATTGGCGTCCGATCTGTCGCTCGCCCTGCTCCATGTTCTCGAACGCCTGTCGCCGGAAGAACGCGCCGCGCTGATCCTGCACGATGCATTCGATCGCGATTATTCTGAAATCGCCGCGACGCTGGAGAAAACCGAAGCCGCTTGTCGCAAGCTCGTCAGCCGCGCGCGTGAGCGCGTGAAGGCGGATCGTCCCCGCTACACGATGTCGAAGGAAGCACATCGCGATCTTCTGATGCGCTTTGCGAAGGCCAGCAGTTCCGCCGATCCGCAGGAGATGATGGCGTTGCTGGCGCCCGACGCCATCGCTTACACCGACGGCGGTGGCCGCGTGGCGGCGGCGCTCAACCCGATCTACGGCCCGGACAAGATCGCGCGGTTCATCCATGGACTGGGCCGGAAGTTCTATGCCGACGTAACGTTGACCATGGACATGACCGAACTGAACGGCCAGCCCGCGCTCGTCGTCCGCGACGGTGACGAAATGCTCGGCACCATGGCCATCGAAACCGACGGCGAAAAGATCACGACGCTCTACGGCCTGCGCAACCCGGATAAACTTCAGCGGTTGATGGACCTGCTTAAGCTGTCCGCTCCCGGATCATCTTCACCTGTTGCACGATGACATGCGCCTGACGGATGGAAGCGGCATCCACCAGCACGCCGTTCAGCGCCACAGCGCCCAGTCCCTTTTCATGCGAATCCTTCATGGCGGCCAGAATGGCTTCGGCGCGTTTTACCTCTTTTTCGGGCGGCGTGAAGATCTCGTTGGCGAGCGCGACCTGGCTGGGATGGATCGCCCATT
>Ga0207657_10000102_pt1 | contig 82096 bp, 69 predicted proteins | sample KBSC33metaG_FD_184316 | JGI IMG/M metagenome (GOLD analysis project Ga0207657, IMG submission 184316) | Corn rhizosphere microbial communities from Kellogg Biological Station, Michigan, USA - KBS C3-3 metaG (SPAdes) (version 2) | ecosystem: Host-associated > Plants > Roots > Rhizosphere > Soil ...
CCTTCACACGGCAGGGGTCACTGGTTCGAACCCAGTATCGCCCACCACATGAACCAAGGGGTTACGCGCGAGTGTAACCCCTCTTTTTTTGTCACGACGCTTTTACACACGATGCCTTCCACTCCACGCGCATTCGTCTTCGACGCCTACGGAACGTTGTACGACGTGCATTCGGTGGTTGCGCTCGCCGAGCAGCTCGCGCCGCGCCAGGGCGCGGTGCTGTCGCAGGTGTGGCGCACGAAGCAGCTCGAATACACGTGGCTTTCGTCGCTGATGCGCTCGCCCGGCTACGCGCGCGACGATTTCTCGATCCTCACCGCGCGCGCCCTCGACTACGCGGTGGCGCAATTGATGGTTCCGCTCGAGGCCAGCCAGCGGCAGCGGCTGCTGGATGCGTATCGCACGCTTGCGCCGTTCCCCGACGCCACCGAAGCGCTCGCGCAGCTCGCGCCGCGGCCGCGCTGGATCCTGTCCAACGGCACGCTCGGGATGCTGACGCCGCTCGTGGCGTCGTCGTCGCTCGCGCCGCATGTCGACGGCATCCTGTCGGTGGATGCCGCCGGCATCTACAAGCCTGCGCCTGCGGTCTACCAGCTCGCCGTCGACCAGTTGCGCCTTGCACCGGAAGAGATCGCTTTCGTTTCGTCCAATGGCTGGGATGCGGCGGGGGCGAAGGTGTTCGGCTTCACGACGTTCTGGATCAACCGCTATGGGGTACCGGTCGAGCGGCACGCACCGGAGCCCGACTTCATCGTCGGCTCGCTCGCGCACATCGCGGCGATCGCTGCTCAAGAGTAGCTTCCTCGCGCCGGCCCCGATTACTTCTTTCGCGCCGGCGCCTTGGCGCGGCAGCGCGCGACGCTGTCGCGGATCGCCGCGATGGCCGCCGGGCGCGGAAAGCTGCGCCGATACGCGAGCGCGATCCGCCGTGACGGCACCGGTTGCGTGAACGGGACCGGCACGACGAGCTGGTTGTGATAACGCGGCGTCAACGCGTCGCGCGGCAGCACCGATACGCCGAGCCCCGACGCCACCATGTTGCGCACCGTCTCGAGCGAATTCGTGCGCGTCACCTGGGCGTCCGACTGGTTGAGCTCGGGACACGCGTCGAGCACCTGGTTGCGAAAGCAATGGCCGACGTTGAGCAGGATCGTGTGCTCGCCCGCAAGCTCGTCGGGCGCCACCGAGCGGCGCCGCGCCCACTTGTGGCCCTGCGGAACGACGACCTGGAAGGGCTCCTCGTACATGAACTCGGTCACGACACCCGGCGGCTCGAACGGCAGCGCGATGATTGCCGCGTCGACCCGCCCGGTGCGCAGGCCCGCCTCGAGGTTCTCGGTCAGCGTCTCCTCGATATCGAGCGGCATCTGCGGCGCGGCGCTATGCAGCTCGGTGATGAGATCGGGCAGCAGATACGGCGCCACCGTGTGAATGATGCCGAGCCGCAGCGTGCCGACGAGCTGGTTGCGCCCGCCGATGGCGATCTCGCGAATGCGCGCCGCCTCCTCCAGCACCTTCTGCGCCTGCTCGACGATCCGCTCGCCGATCGGCGTGATCGTGATCTCGTTCTTGCCGCGCTCGAACAGTGGCGCGCCGAGCTCGTCCTCGAGTTTCTGGATAGCCACCGACAGCGCCGGCTGGCTCACGAAGCATTTGGCCGCGGCGCGGCCGAAGCTGCGCTCACGTGCGACCGCCACGATGTAGCGCAGCTCGTTCAACGTCACTGGCTGGACCGCCTGTTCAAATACTGCGCGAACGCGTCACCGACCTCGGGATGGCGCAGCGCGTAATCAACGGTTGCCTCCAGGTAGCCGAGCTTGCTGCCGCAGTCGTAGCGGCGGCCCTCGAATTCGTACGCGAGCACGCGTTCCTCGCCGAGGAGCCGCGCGATGCCGTCGGTAAGCTGGATTTCGCCGCCGGCGCCCGGCGGCATCGTGCGCAGATGGTGAAAGATGCGCGGCGACAGCACATAGCGGCCGACCACGGCCAGCGTCGAGCGCGTCGTTCCCGGCTTCGGCTTCTCGATCATTCGCGTGATGCGGCTGACGCCGCCGCCGACCGGCTCGGCTTCGGATTCGACGATGCCGTAGCTCGCCGTCGCTTCCGGCGCGACCGGCATCACGCCGATCACCGACGCGTTTTCGCGCCCGGCAAGCTCGACCATCTGCGCCATCACCGGCGTCGACGCATGGATCAGGTCGTCGGCGAGCAGCACCGCGAACGGCTCGTCGACGACGACCGGCTCCGCGCACAGCACCGCATGCCCGAGCCCGAGGGCCTCGGCCTGGCGGATGTAGACGCAGTTGATTCCGGGCGGCGTCGCCGCCTGCACCTGCTCGAGCAACGACTCCTTGTGGCGCAGCAAAAGCTCGGTTTCGAGCTCATACGCCTTGTCGAAATGATCCTCGATCGCCCGCTTGTTGCGCCCGGTGATGAAGATCATGTCGGTGATGCCGGCGGCGGCCGCCTCCTCCACCGCATATTGAATCAGCGGCTTGTCGACGACCGGCAGCATTTCCTTCGGGCTCGCCTTCGTCACCGGGAGGAACCGGGTGCCGAGCCCGGCTACCGGAAAAACGGCCTTCGTGATCCTCTTCATGTCGTGGCACCCTGTTCGTTCGCAACCATTGCGCGCACCTGCGCCTCGTCGATGATCGCAACGCCGAGCGCTTGCGCCTTGACGAGCTTGCCGCCGGCATCCGCGCCGGCGACGACGTAATCGGTTTTCTTCGACACGCTGCCCGCGACGCTGGCGCCAGCCGCTTCGAGCAACGCCTTCGCCTCGTCGCGCGAAAGTGTCGGCAGCGTGCCGGTCAGCACGAACGTCTTGCCCACGAGCGGTCCCGCGGCGGCTCGCTGCGGGCGACCTTCCGGGAAACGCACGCCGGCGTTGCGCAGCGCGTCGATCACCGTGCGATTGTGCGGCTCGGCGAGGAAATCGCGAATCGATGCCGCCAGGACCGGCCCGACATCGCGCACGTCGAGAAGCGCTTCTTCGCTCGCCGCAAGGATCGGATCGAGCGCGCCGAAATGGGCGGCCAGATCGGCCGCCGTCGCTTCGCCGACGTGCCGTATGCCGAGTGCGTAGATGAAGCGCGCGAGCGTGGTGTCGCGGCTCTTGTCGATGGCGCCGATCACGTTCTGCGCGCTCTTGTCGGCCATTCGCTCGAGCGCCGCGAGCTCCTCCGCCTTCAACGAGTAAAGGTCGGCCGGCGTGCGCACGCGGCCGGTGTCGACGAGCTGGTCGATCAGCTTCTCGCCGAGCCCTTCGATATCCATCGCGTGGCGGCTTGCGAAATGGCGCAGCGCCTGCTTCCTCTGCGCCGGACACACGAGGCCGCCGGTGCAGCGCGCGATCGCCTCGTCGGGCAGCCGCTCCACCGCGGAACCGCATTCGGGACAGGTCGCCGGCATCACGAATTCGCGGGCATCGGCCGGCCGCGCTTCGATCACCACGCGAACGATCTCCGGAATCACGTCACCCGCGCGCCGCACGACGACGGTGTCGCCGATGCGCACGTCCTTGCGCCGCACCTCGTCCTCGTTGTGCAGCGTCGCGTTCGTGACGGTCACGCCGCCGACGAAGACCGGCTCCAGGCGCGCGATCGGCGTGATGGCGCCGGTGCGGCCGACCTGCACGGCGATATCGAGGAGCCGGGTTGCCCGCTCCTCGGCGGGAAACTTGTGCGCAACGGCCCAGCGCGGCTCGCGGGTGACGAAACCCAGCTCGCGCTGCAGCGCGAGGCTATCGACCTTGTAAACGACGCCGTCGATATCGAACGGCAAGTCGTCACGGATCGCCGTCACGCGCTCGTAGAACTCGACGAGCTCGTCCGCGCCGCGCGCGACGCGCCGGTGGTCGTCGACGGGAAGGCCGAGCGCGGCAAGCGCATCGAGCAGCCCCGCATGCGTACGCGGCAACGACCAGCCCCGCACCTCGCCGATGCCGTAGGCAAAGAACGCGAGCGGACGCTGCGCGGTCATCGCCGGATCGAGCTGGCGCACTGCGCCCGCCGCCGTATTGCGCGGATTGATGTAGGGACGCAGTCCCGCGTCGCGCTGGCGGGCGTTCAGTGCCTCGAAGTCGGCCCGCGTCATGTACACCTCGCCGCGCACCTCGAGGATCGCCGGCGGATCGCGCGTCGCGAGTTGCGACGGAATCGCGCGGATCGTGCGGATGTTGCGCGTGACGTCTTCGCCGACCTCGCCGTCGCCGCGCGTCGCGGCCACGGTCAGCCGGCCCTGTTCGTAGCGGAGGTTGATCGCCAGTCCGTCGAACTTGAGCTCGGCCATGTACTCGACGGGCGGCGCATCGGATGCAAGACCGAGATCGCGCCGGATGCGCGCGTCGAAGTCGCGCGCCCCCGACGGCGTCGTATCGGTCTCGGTGCGGATCGACAGCATGCGCACCGCGTGGCGTACGGGCGCGAACTCGGTTTGCGGCGCGCCGCCGACGCGTTGCGTCGGCGACTCAGGCGTGACGAGCGCCGGGTGCGCGGCCTCGAGCGCCTGCAGCTCCCGAAACAGCGCGTCGTAGTCGGCGTCGCTGATCGTCGGCTGGTCGAGGACGTAGTAAGCGTGGTTGTGCGCGGCGATGGCGTGGCGCAACGCGGCCGCACGCGAAGCGACCGCCGGCGGCACCGCGGAGGATCGCTTGGACGCGGCCACGCGCGTGGCAGCTTGATCAGGCGCTGAACAGCGCCAGTGCGCGCGGGCTGCCCGGCTGGACATGCACCACGCGCAACGCTTCGGCGGCCGCCTCCACCTGCTCGCGGATGGTCGCAAGGGCCGCATCGTCGAGCGGACGGCGGTTGTCGTCGACGAGCTCGGCCCCGAGCGTGGCGGCCATTCGCCGGGCGGCGAGCTTCATCTGGTCGAACGTACGCAGTGGATCGGGAAGCCGAGCGACATCGAGCAGGAACACGACGCCGTTGGTGGCAGTGAGCCGCAGCATCTCGGCACTGAATGCGTCGGGACGCAGATTCTGCAGCGTATAAAGCACGCCGCCGGTGTCTTCGTTGACGAGCTCGAAGCGGCCCGCCGGCGACAGCCTGAAACCCGCCGCTTCGGCCACGCCGCGCAGCCTCGTGCCGGCGATCGAGGCGGGTTCGGACATCTGCACAGTGAGCCCGATCTGCACGTCGAGCTCGGCACAGAGCCGATCGAGCGATTCGGCCCGCTCGGCTTCGCGCGCAAGGTCGGGCAACGAGAATGTGGCGCCGAGCGTTGCCGCGATGTCGCGCACGACCCGCGCGAATGCTTCGAGTTGCGCCCGCGATGCGGCGCCGTTGCGGTCGGCAAGCAGCATGCACGCGACGATGTCCGCGTAGCGTCCTGGCGAATCGGCTGCAAGGAGCTGCCAGTCAGCCCGCGCATCGGTGCGTCCGAACCAGCGCAACGGCTTGCCGATGCGTGCGTGGAGTCCCGCCGCGAGCGCTCCCGCTGCGATCGGGGCCGCGGGCGAAAGCGGAATGAGGCACTCGATTTCGTGATCGGGTTGCACGACGTTGTGCGCGACGTCGTGGCTGTGGGCGAGGCCACGGCTCGCCGTGCTCGCAATCGGCGCGTCCGATGCGTCGCGCAGCTCGCCGGCCGGGGACGCTCCCGCCGCCGCGAGCTCCACGGCCTCGGTTTCAATCGACTCGGTCGATGGCGGCGGTGCGATGACGTCCACCGGCGGCTCGAACGACGTTTCCCGTGCATCACCGGTGCGAAAGGCCGGCTGTGCGCCGGCCGGCGCTCGCTCGCTGGCAAGGGTCGGCTCGACGCGTGCGGCGCTGCGCCGCGAGGTTTCGGCCTCGGCTCGCGCGGGCGCGCTGCGTGTGTCGGCCAGGTTGCGCCTCACCCGCCGCTCCTGCCACACGTTGTAGACGATGACCGCGACGACGAGCAGGACACCCGCGACGATCAATCCGAGCTGCAGTGAGCTCATGCGGTGGCGCGTGAGGAAAAATGCATCGGCCAGCGAAGTATAGCGCCAGGTGTCATGCGCGCCTATGTCGCAAGCTGCGGCTCGGCCGCGAGCTCGAGCGCCTCGGCGATGTCGACGCTCACGACGCGCGACACACCGGGATCGGGCATCGTGATGCCGACGAGCTGGTGCGCCATTTCCATCGTGATCTTGTTGTGCGAGATGAACACGAACTGCGATTCGGCCGACATCTCCTTCACCATCTGGCAGAACCGGTGCGTGTTCGATTCGTCGAGCGGCGCGTCGACTTCGTCGAGCAGGCAGAACGGCGCGGGATTCAACTGGAAGAGCGCGAACACGAGCGAGATTGCGGTGAGCGCCTTCTCGCCGCCGGAGAGCTGGTGGATCGTCGAGTTGCGCTTGCCCGGCGGATGCGCGATGACCTGCACGCCGGAATCGAGAATCTCCTCGCCGGTCAGCACGAGCTTCGCCTGTCCGCCGCCGAACAGGGCCGGGAAGAGCTTCGCGAAATTGGCACTGACGACCTCGAACGTCTGCTGCAGCAGCTCGCGCGATTCGCGGTCGATCTGGCGAATGGCCGCTTCGAGTGTGGTCATCGCCTCGGTCAGATCGCCTGCCTGGCGATCGAGGTACGTCTTGCGCTCGGAAGCCTGCGTGAGCTCGTCGAGTGCGGCGAGGTTCACCGCGCCGAGCTCGGCGATCGCCATGGCGAGACGCTCGATTTCCGCGGGCAGCGTGCGCGCGCTTCCCCATGCCTTCAGCGCTTCCGGCAGCGACGCCAGATCCGCCTTTGCTTCGGCGAGCTGCTCGCCGAACTGCTGCTCGGCGAGTGCGGCCGCCTGCTCCTTCAGTTGCATCTCCTGGATTTTCGCGCGCGCCGGATCGAGCTTCTGCTCGGCGAAAAGACGCGCTTCGTCGGCGCTGCGCAGGTCGGCCGTCAGCGTTTCCTGCGTCGTGCGCGCGACGGCGAGCGCCTGCTCGGCCTCGCCACGCAGGCCGAGCTGGCGCTGCAGCGCGGCCTCGACCGGCGTCCAGTCGATCGACTGGCGCTCGCTCGTGAGCTGCGCGAGCAGCCCCTGCTGTTGCGCGATCTGCGCGATCAGCGATTCGCGCCGCCGGCCGAGCTCGGCCAGCCGCTCGCGGCAGCTGCGTTCGGCGAAGCTCGCCTCCTGTGCGGCACGCTCGGCGACACGCAATTGCTCACGGCTTCTGGCGAGCGCCACTTCCGCCTCGTTGCGGGCGTGCCGCGCCGCCTCGCGCCGCGCCAGCTGATCGTGCAATTGCGACTGGAGATCGGCGATCTCGCGCACGATCGTCGCATGCTCGTCGCTGCCCTGGGCATGCTGGGCGGCCAGATCCTCGCTCTCCTGCGTGATCTGCGCGCGCCTTCGCGCCGCCGTTTCGGCGGCCTGGCGCAACTGCACGAGCTCGAGCTCGAGCCCATGACAGCGCCGCTGCTGCGAAGCGAGTGCCGCGTTTTCCTGCTGCAAGCGCGTTTGCCGCTCGGCGAGGTCGCGCTCGATCACGTCGAGCGCGTTCTTCGCGGCCTCCGCTGCGCTCGTCGCAGCCGCGATCGCGCTCGCGAGCTCGGCCAGCTCGCGCTGGCGCGCGAGCACGCCGTGAAGTTCGTTGTCGGGCGCGAACAGCGCGAGGCCGAGGCCGCTCACGCGATGGCCTTCCGGTGTCACGAACATCTCGCCCTGGCGAAGACCGGCGCGCGCCGCAAGCGCTGCGCGAAGATCCGGCTGGCAGCGCACGCCGTGCAGTCCTTCGGCGAGCACCGCGCGCACGTTCGCATCGCTCGCGTGCACCTTCGACAACAAGGCATCCCCCGGAAGCGGCGCCTCGTCGGGTGTGCCGGCAGCATAAGCGGCGAGCCGGCCCGGCGGGTTCGTTTCGCCGATCCAGTCGAGCGCATCGTCGAGGCGCGCGAGCTCGAGCGCCGCGAGACGCTCGCGCAGCACCGCCTCCAGCGCGTCTTCCCAGCCCGGCTCGATGTCGATGCCCTGCCACAAGCGCCGCGCGTGGGTGAGGCCGCGCGCCTCGAGCCAGCCGTCGATGTCCTTGCCGTGGCCGATCTTCGCCTGCAGCGCGGCCAGCGCGTCGGCGCGGGCCGTGAGATCGGCGACGCGTCGTGCATCACGCGTCGATGCGTCGGCCGCGTCGCGCTGGCGCTCCTGCAATGCCTGCACCGCCGCCTGCAGCTGCTGCGTCAACGTCTGCTTGCCGGCAAGCTCGGCGCTTTCCTGCGCGAGCTGCTCCTCGACGTCGCGCACGGGATCGGTGTCGGGTACCGCAAGCGCATCGAGCTCGGCTGCAAGGCGCGTGCGCCGCTCGACGATGCGCGCGAGCGCCTGCGCCGCGCTGTCGCGCCGCGCCTCGCCGACACGAATCCCCTGCTCGGTCATCGCGATCTGCTGCTGGACTTCGGCCAGGATGCGCGACGCATCGGCCACGGCCGCCTCGCGCGCGGGCATTCCCGCTTGCGCCTGCACCTCGTCAGCCTGCGTTCGCTCGCGTGCCGCGAGCGCCTCCTCGAGCGCGCGTTCGGCGTTGGACTGCTCCGCGTCGAGCGCCGTCTGCTGGCCCCCGAGGGCGCCGATGGCTTCCGTCAATTGCGCGAGCTGCTCGCTGAGCCGCGTTTCGCTTTCGCGCGCGAACGCGAGCTGCTGCTCGAGGCGCGTCACCTCGGCATTCGCCGCGTAGAACGCGCCCTGCCGCTCGTGCAGCGCGTCACCGGCCGCGAAGTGCTGGTCGCGCAACTGCACGAGCCGCGCCTCGGCCTGCCGCACGTCGGCCTGCAGCGCTTCGAGCGCCACCGTGAGGGCCGCGATGTCGGCACTGCAGCGCTCGCGCGCCCGCACCGATTCCTGCGCCTTCGCATGCCACAACAGATGTTGCGCCTGGCGATGCCGCGCTTCGAGCTCGTGATACTGCCCGGCGATCTTCGCCTGCTCCTCAAGTTTGGCGAGCTGGTTGCCGAGCTCCTGGCGAATGTCCTCGACCCGGGAAAGATTGCCGCGCGTGTCGGCGAGCCGGCTCTCGGTTTCACGGCGCCGCTCCTTGTACCTCGACACGCCCGCCGCCTCTTCGAGGAAGATGCGCAGCTCCTCGGGCTTCGCCTCGATGACGCGCGAGATCATCCCCTGCTCGATGATCGCGTACGCGCGCGGACCGAGCCCCGTGCCGAGGAAAAGGTCGTGGATGTCGCGCCGGCGGACCGGGATGTTGTTGATGTAGTACGTCGAGTCGCCGTCGCGCGTCAGCATCCGCTTGATCGACAGCTCGGCGTACTGGCCCCATTGACCGCCGATGCGGCCCTGGCTGTTGTCAAAGTGCAATTCGACGGACGCGCGGCCGATCGCCTTGCGCTCACCGGCGCCGTTGAAGATGACGTCCTGCATCGACTCGCCGCGCAGCGCGGAGGCCTTCGATTCGCCGAGCACCCAGCGCACCGCGTCGATGACGTTCGACTTGCCGCAACCGTTGGGTCCGACGATGCCGACGAGTTGGCCGGGTGTGCCGATCGATGTGGGATCGACGAACGATTTGAAGCCGGAGAGCTTGATCTGCGTCAGGCGCAAGGGGATCTTCGGAAGAAAGCCGACCGCGAAGCCGCCCGTCCTGGCAGACGAGGGACAGACGGCGAAAAAGTCGCGGAATTATAGCGGAACGAACGGTCCGCGCGGTGACCTCTTCCGCTCAAGCCTTGCAGCCCGCGATCGTTTCGACGTAGTCGACCACCGGTGTCCAGTCGGGCCCGACCGGATTGGCAAACTGCGCATTGATGTAATAGCGCTTGCACGGTGCGACGTCGAGTTCGAGATCCTTGTCGGATCCGCGGAACCGGTTATGCACCGGCGACTGCACGACGATCCGATACTTCCCGGGCGCGACACGGAACGGCGTCACGCTGCCGATCGATTCGTCGCCGACCGCAACGAGGATGGCCGCGGCACGGTCGGGATCGACCCGCGTGTAGCGCGCCCCGGAAAGCTCGCTCCAGGTGGGACCCCACGTCTGGCAGCCGGCTGTGATCGCGCCGGCAGCGGCAATGCAGCACCATCTTGCCCACGGCATACGATTTCCTTTCACGTCAATGCGCGCAGCGCCTGCAGGACGGCCACGCGCGCCTGGCCGTAGACGATCATTTTCCACGCATCGGTGTCGTCGTGGAACGCGTCGCGCATCCGGCGCTTGATCGCGCCGCGCGCCGGTTCGCCGGTGTCGGGATGGTTGGCGAGCCACTGTTCGGCGCGCAGCGCCTCGAACACGTCCTCGAGCGGCCGCGTGCCGTACTCGATGCCGATGCCCGTGAACTCGGCCCGCGGAAAGGCGTCGAGCGCCGCATGGAACGACACGCCGGTCAACGACGCCGACGCCGACGTTCCATCGTAGAAGCTCGTCACGTCGCAGCCGTACCACGACCTGGCGCGCGCGATCATCGACGCGTCGTCGGGCCCGGCGTAGATCTTCTCGCCGTGGCCCCACGGGCCGAGTCCCGAGTGAATGTCGATCCAGCCGACCCTCCGGCACGACCGCGCGTGCCTGCACAGCGCGTCGCGCAGCGTGGTGTTGCTCCATGCAGGCGCGCGTCCGGCATAGAACAATCCGTCGGGAAAATCGCACTGGCCGCTGCTCACGGCCGCCTGCAGCTGGGCGACGCCATGGCGGGCAATGTAATCGTCGACGATCGCGGCGTTGCCGGGTGTCGGCGGCCATACGGGCGGAACGATGATCGCGTGCAGGCTCGCGTACGACGGGTTCGGCGCCAAAGGCCGCGCAAAATCAAGAAAGTTGCGATTGATGTCGATGTTGTCTTCGTTCGTGCGCCGAAGATGCGAAAAGCCGTACGGATTGACCGCGTGGCAAAAGAGCATGGCGGCGCCGCTTTGCCGCACGGCGGCGGCAACGGTTTCATCCTGCAGCAGCGCCACCTGGCATCCCGAGCCGCAGAAGCCCTCGACGCCGTGCACACCGGACAGCACGACGAGGAGCGACCGGGCGTCGGCATCGCCGAGCAGCGCGAAATCGATGGCCAGCTCCTCGCCCTGTGCGCCCTTGACGCGCGGATGCACGCGCGACACGATGCCGAGCCCGCGGCGCCGCGCCGCCTGCGCGAATTTGTCGCGCGCTTCCGCGTACGTCGCGGCGAACGCGGATGCGATGTCGAGCATCGATGAAATCGCCGCGATCCCGGCGAAGCTCGCCTACGCCGTTGCGGCCGGCATCGCCTGCTCGGCCAGCGCGGCAAGATAGCCCGCGCCGAGCGCGATCACGCCGTCGTTGAAATCGTAGCGGCTGCTGTGCAGGAACGCACCGCTCTCGGCGCCGCCCTGCCCGAGCCGCGCGAATGCGCCGGGCTTCGCCTGGAGCATGAACGAAAAATCCTCGGCGCCCATCGACGGATCGAGATTGCGCACGACGTTCTCGCGTCCGATCAGCGTCTCCGCCACGTCGGCCGCGAACATCGCGTCGGCATCGTGGTTGATCGTCGGCGGATACACGCGCTCGTAGCCGAGCGTCGCGCGGGCGCCGAACGCGGCGGCGATCGAGCCGACGAGTTCCCGCAGCCGCGCCTCGATCATGTCCTGTGTCTTCGGGCGGAATGTGCGCACGGTGCCGACGAGACGTGCATGCGCGGGAATCACGCTCATCGCGCCCGGATTGCCGGCCTGCATCGCGCACAGGCTGATCACCGCGGTGTCGAGCGGGCTCACGTTGCGGCTGACGATCGATTGCACGGCCGTGATGATGTGACCCGCGACGAGCACCGGGTCGACGGCGATGTGCGGATGCGCGCCGTGCCCGCCGCGTCCGTCGATGACGATCTCGATGCGGTCGGCCGCCGCCATGGCCGGGCCCGACGTGATCCCGATGCGTCCGGCAGGCAGCGCCGGCCAGTTGTGCAATGCGAACACGCGGTCGGCCGGAAAGCGCTCGAACAGGCCGTCCTCGATCATCGCTTTCGCCCCGGCGTAGCCCTCCTCGCCGGGCTGGAAGATCAGGAACGCGATGCCGTCGAAGTTGCGGGTCTCCCGCAGATAGCGCGCGGCGGCCAGCAGCATCGTCGTGTGGCCGTCATGGCCGCAGCCATGCATGCGGCCGTCGTAGCGCGAGCGCCAGGCGGTGTCGTTTTCCTCCTGCAGCGGCAGCGCGTCCATGTCGGCGCGCAGCCCGACGCGACGGCCCTGCCGGTCGCTGCGCCCCTCGATCACCGCGACGATGCCCGTCTTGCCGATACCCGCGTGATGCTCGATGCCGAAATCGGTCAGCTGGTCGCACACGAGCCGCGCAGTGCGGTGTTCCTCGAAGCCGAGCTCGGGATGCGCGTGCAGGTCGCGCCGGATGCGGGTGAAATCGTCCGCCCAGCGGCGAATGTGTTCGACCGGATTCGTTTTCATGATGATGGGCCGCGATCATGCCCAATGCCTTCGCGAGCGTCAATGCGATTCATGCCGGCTCGCTCGCGCGGATGCAGGCGACGCGAACGGCGCCGATCGTCACGACGGGCGGGGCTTCGACGGCGCAGCGAGCGATCGCGCGCGGGCAGCGCGAACGGAACGCGCAGCCGGCGAGCGCCGCGGTCAGCGACGCCGCTTCGCCGCGTGGAATCGCTCGCGCATTCGCGCGACGCCGTGCGAGGCTCGGCGTGCTCGCAAGCAGCGCCTGCGTGTACGGATGCCGCGGATCGCCGAAGATCGCGTCCGCCGGCCCCTGCTCGACCGCCTTGCCGAGATACATCACCATCACGTCGTCGGCGATCAGGCGTACCACCTGCAGGTCGTGCGCGATGAAAAGGTACGCAACGCGCAGTTGCTGCTGCAGGTCGGCCAGCAGGTTCAGCACCTGCGCCTGCGTCGACACGTCGAGCGCCGCGATCGGCTCGTCGGCGACGACCAGGCGCGGGTTCAGCATCAGCGCGCGCGCCACCGCGATCCGCTGCCGTTGCCCGCCCGAGAACATGTGCGGATAGCGCGCGTAATGCTCGGGTCGCAGGCCGACGCGCGCAAGCATCGCGAGCGCCGCCTCGCGTCGCTGTGCTGCGGACCCACGCCGCTGGATGACGAGCGGCTCCTCGAGCAGCGCGCCAACGGTGCGCCGCGGATTCAACGACGCGTACGGATTCTGGAACACCATCTGCACCTGCGGACGCAGCTTCCTGCGCAAGGCCGCGTCGGCGTGCGCGACGTCGCGCCCGTCGAGCAGCAGCGTGCCCGACGTCGGCGTCTCGATCATCGTCACCTGCCGCGCGAGCGTCGACTTGCCGCATCCCGATTCGCCGACGACGGCGAGCGTGCGTCCCTCGCGCAGCGTGAACGAAACGCCGTCGAGTGCACGCACGGCATCGCGGCGCTTGAGAGGACCGCCAGGAAAGCGATAGTGGCGTGCGAGCTCGCGCGCCTCGAGCAGCGGCGGCCCTGCGTTCATTCGGCGGTGAGCGCAAAGTGACAGCGCACGCTCGCCTGCCCGGCAATGCGGCGCATCGCGGGCCGTTCCGCCGTGCATCGCTCAGCGGCGAACGCGCAACGCGGCGCAAGCAGGCAACCCGGCGGCCGGTGTGCGGCGCCCGGCACGACGCCGGGAATCGTGCGCAACCGTTCTCGCGCAGCGCCGTGCCCGGGTGATGCGTCGAGCAGCGCCCGCGTGTACGGATGGCGCGGCGCGTCGAACAGCGCCGGCACCGTTCCTGTTTCCATCACCTGCCCGGCGTACATGACGACGGCGCGATCCGCGGTCTCGGCAACGACGGCGAGGTCGTGCGTAATCAGCAGGATCGCCATGGCGCGCTCGTCGCGCACGCGCATAAGGAGCGCGAGCACCTGTGCCTGAACCGTGACATCGAGTGCGGTCGTCGGCTCGTCGGCAATCAGCAGCCGCGGTCTTCCCGCCAGCGCAATCGCGATCATCACGCGCTGCGCCATCCCGCCCGACAATTGATGCGGATACGAACGCAACCGCGCGGCGGCGTCGGCAATCTCGACCTCGCCAAGCAGCGCGAGCGACCGTTCGCGCCGGACGGTCTTGCTCGCCCGTTCCTGCGCATTGCCGTGGAAGCGCAATGCCTCGTCGAGCTGGTTGCCAACGGTGTAACACGGGTCGAGGCTCGCATGCGGATCCTGGAAGATCATCGCGATGCCGCGGCCCGCGAGCGCGCGGCGCTCGGCCGCACGCATCTGCAGCAGGTCGCGTCCGGCAAAGGCGATGCGCTGTGCCGCGACACGCGCCGGCACATCGACGAGGCCCATCAGCGCCAGCGCGGTCACGCTCTTGCCCGACCCCGATTCGCCGACGAGCGCGACGATTTCGCCGGCGCCGATCGACAGGTCGATACCGTCGACCGCCGGCAAAGGCCGCGCCGGCGTGCCGAAATCGACGCGCAGATCGCGGATCTCGACGAGAGCGTCGCATTTCCCGCTCATGCGGCCGACCGCCGCAGCTTCGGGTCCAGTGCGTCGCGCAGTCCGTCGCCGGTCAGGTTGAACGCCAGCACGGTGACGAGGATCGCAAGGCCGGGTGACGTGACCACCCACGGTGCGCGCTGGATGAACTCGAGCGCCGAGGCGAGCATCGCGCCCCATTCGGGCGTCGGCGGCTGGGCGCCGAGGCCGAGGAAGCCCAGCGCCGCCGCATCGAGGATCGCATTCGAAAAGCCGAGTGTCGCCTGCACGATCAGCGGTGCCGCGCAGTTCGGCAGGATGGTGCTGAACATGAGCCGCAGCGCCCCGGCGCCCGCGATGCGCGACGACGTCACGTACTCGCGGCCCGCCTCGGCGATCACCGCGGCGCGCATCAGCCGCACGTAATGCGGCAGCAGCACGATCGCGATCGCATACATCGCGTTGATGAGGCCCGGTCCAAGGATCGCGACGACGGCGATCGCGAGCAGCAGGCTCGGCAGCGCGAGCATCACGTCCATGAGCCGCATGATCGCGGTATCGACGAGACCGCGGAAATACCCGGCGAACAGACCCAGGATGCAGCCGAGCGTCAGCGAGATCGAAACCGAGATCGTCCCGATCAACAGCGACAGCCGCGTGCCGTGGATCAGGCGCGACAGGATGTCGCGTCCGACCGCATCGGTTCCCAGCGCGAAGCGCAGGCTGCCGCCGTTGTCCCAGAACGGCGGCGCGAGCGTGAAATCGCGGAACTGCTCGATCGGCGAATGCGGTGCGACGACGTCGGCACCCAGTGCGAGGGCGACCAGCGCGACCACCAGCGCGAGCCCGGTCAGCGCACCGCGACTCTGCGCAAACGCGCGCCAGAACTCCGCGAGCCGCGACGCCGGCACCATCGCGCTGTCGCGCTGCTCGGCAGCAAGCGCAACCGATCGAGGCGCGCTAGCCATGCCGGATGCGCGGATTGATCACGCCGTACAGCATGTCGACGACGAGATTCACCACGATGACGATGGCCGCGATCAGCAGGATGCCGCCCTGCACCACCGGGTAATCGCGCGACTGCACGCCGTGGATGAGCCAGTTGCCCACACCCGGCCACGAGAAGATCGTTTCGGTGAGGATCGCGCCGGACAGCAGCAGCCCGACCTGCAGGCCGACGACGGTCACCACGGGAATGAGCGCGTTGCGCAGCGCATGCACGACGATCACGCGCCAGCGCGGCAGCCCCTTCGCGCGCGCGGCCCGCACGAAATCCTCGCGCAGGACCTCGAGCATCGCCGAACGCGTCATCCGCGCGATGACGGCGAGCGGGATGGTGCCGAGCGCGATCGTCGGCAGAACGAGGTGCGACAGTGCCGAACGGAAGGCAGCGGCGTCGCCGGCAAGCAGCGTGTCGAGCAGCATGAAGCCCGTGAGCGCGGGGACATCGTACTGGACGGCGATCCTTCCGGAAACCGGCGTCCAGCCGAGGTGCACCGAAAAGAACAGGATCAGCAGCAGCGCCCACCAGAAGATCGGCATCGAATAGCCGGTGAGCGACACGCCCATCACCGCGTAATCGGCCGGCGTGTTGCGCTTCACGGCGGCGATGACCCCCGCCGGCAGCCCGACCGCGAGCGCAAACAACAGCGCAAACGTCGCGAGCTCGACGGTGGCCGGAAAGAGCGTCGCGAATTCATGCGCGACGCTCTCGTGCGTGGTGAGCGAGCTGCCGAGATCGCCGCGCAGCACCTGACCGACGTAGCTTGCGTACTGGACAGCCAGCGGACGGTCGAGGCCGAATTCGTGCATCAGGCGCGCGCGCCGCGCCGGATCCATCCCGCGTTCGCCCGAGACGTTCTCGACCGGGTCGCCGGGAATCAGATGGATCAGCGCGAACGCAAGCAGCGTGACGCCGAGAAACGTCGGAACGATCAGCGCCAGGCGGCGCAGCACGAAGCGCAACATGGTGGGCGCCGGCCGCGGGCGCGCGAACGCTACGGCGCGAGGTCGACCTTGTCGAAATAGTGATGCGCCGTCGCGTCCATCCGGTAGCCGTGCACTTCCTTGCGCAACGCGTCGAAGCGCACCGAGTGCGCGATCGGAATCCACGGCGCTTCGTCGTGAACGATCACTTGCGCCTGCTCGTAGAGTTTCGCGCGGTCGGCCTGCTGCGGTGTCTGCGCCGCCTTGATGATCAGGTCCTCGAACGGCTTGTTGCACCAGCGCGAGACATTGCCGCCGCCCTTGACCGCTTCGCAACCCAGCAGCGGAACGAAAAAGTTGTCCGGATCGCCGTTGTCGCCCGACCAGCCGAACATCATCACCGCCTGCTCGCCGGTCTTGCTGCGCTTGCGGTACTCCGCCCACTCGTAGGTGACGAGATTCGCCCTGACGCCGACTTTCGCCCAGTCGGCCTGGATCAGTTCCGCCATCCGCTTCCCGTCCGGGTTGTACGGGCGCGTGACCGGCAGATACCAGAGATCGATCTCGAAGCCGTTGGCGTAACCGGCTTGCGCAAGCAGCGCCTTCGCCTTGGCGGGGTCGTACGCATAATCCTGCACCGCGTCGTTGTAGCCCCACAGGATCGGCGGAATGGGATTCTTCGCGACCTGACCATTGCCTTCGTAGACGGCTTTCAGGATCGCCTCCTTGTTCGTCGCGTAGTTCAGCGCCTGGCGCACGAGCTTGCTGTCGAACGGCTTCTTTTCGACATTGAAGGCGATGTAGCCGACGTTGAGGCCTTCCTTGCGCTGGACGACGAGGTCGCGGTCCTTGCGCATCGCGTCGAGATCGGCGGGCTTCGGAAAGGCCATCACCTGGCACTCGCCGGTCTTGAGCTTCGCGTAACGCGCGGTGGCATCGCGGGTGATCGAATAGATCAGGTTGTCGATCTTCGGCCGGCCGTTCCAGTAGCGGTCGAATGCCCGGTAGCGGATCGTTGCATCCTTCTGGTAGCTCACGAACTCGAACGGGCCGGTGCCGATCGGATAGACGTCCGCGGCGTTGGGCGTTCCCTTCTTCATCATCGCGTCGAAATATTCCTTCGACAGGATCGACGCGAAGTCCATCGCCATGTCGGCAAGAAACGGCGCTTCGGGACGCTTCAGCACGAAGCGGACCGTGTAATCGTCGAGCTTCTCGACCTTGCCGACGATGTTCTTCATGCCCATGTCGTCGAAGTAGGCGAATGTCTGCCCGGCGGTGAATTTGTGGAACGGATGGCTGTCGTCGGCCATCCGGTACCACGAGAAGAGCACGTCGTCGGCGTTGAAGTCGCGCGTCGGCTTGAAGTTGGCGTTGCTGTGGAACGCAACACCTTTGCGCAGCTTGAACGTATAGGTCTTGCCGTCGGGTGCAACCGTCCATGACTCGGCGAGCGCGGGCACGATGTTCGTCGTGCCGATCTCGAATTGGACGAGCCGGTTGAACATCGGCACGGACACCGCATCGAACGTCGTCCCCGTGCTGAAGAACTGCGGCTGGAAGCCCTCCGGGCTGCCTTCGGAGCAGTAGACGAGCGTTCCCTTCGCGCTGGCCGCGAACGCTGCGCACAGCGAGATTGCAAGCGCAACCGCGGCGAGCACGGTTCGCGGAGACACGTTTTCGACACGCATCATGATGACCTCGATCGCGCGGCCCGCGCGGAATAGAGACAGATGCCGGCGGTGACCGACACATTGAGGCTTTCGACGGCGCCTTGCATCGGAATGCCGATCAGCCGGTCGCAGGTTTCGCGCGTGAGCCGGCGCAGCCCCTGCCCTTCGGCGCCGAGCACCCATGCGATGGCGCCGCTCACGTCGGCGCCATAGAGGCTTTCGCCGCCTTGGTCCGCGCCGAGCAGCCACACGTCGCGCGCCTTCAACTCGCGCATCGTACGCGCAAGGTTCGTCACGGCGATCAGCGGAACGGTTTCGGCCGCGCCGCTCGCCGCTTTCTCCACCGTCGCGTTGACACCGGCCGCGCGGTCCTTCGGCACGATGACCGCCTGCGCGCCGAACGCGTCGGCGCAGCGCAGGCACGCGCCGAGGTTGTGCGGATCGGTCACGCCGTCGAGCACGAGCAGCAACGCGGGCTCCGTCAAATCCGACAGCACGTCGTCGAGCGTGACATGCGGGCGCCGTGCGTCGACGATCGCCACCACACCCTGGTGCGTCTCGTGGCCGGTGAGCGCCGCAAGCCGGGCAGCGTCCACCGCGTGGATCGGCACGTTGGCCGCCCGCGCACGCGCCGCGAGATCGCGCATGCGCGTGTCGTGGCGCGCCGCGTCGACGTAAACCGCCTCCACCGACGCCGCCTGCTGGCGCAGGCGCGCCGTCACGGCGTGGAAGCCGAACAGGGGTCGCGTGGCGGACACGGCGTGGGCGCTTCGCGTCGGTGCAAACGATCGGGGCGGGCGTGGATTCTACCGCCCGGTGAAGCTTGCGGCCCGGTGAAGGTGTGCCGGTTGTGACAGAATCGCCGGCGCCCGGCCTGCCCGCGATGCCGGCATTCCCTTCCACGACGCCCCATTTCCGACCGCATGGCCGACGACCTTCGCCAGTTCCTCGAAACGATGCTGCTCGCTCTCGCGACGCTGCTGCCCATCGTCAATCCGCTCGGCGCGGCGCCCGTCTATCTCGCGAAAACCATCGACCTCTCGACCAACGAGCACGCCGATCTGGCGCGGCGCGTTGCCGTCAACTGCTTTCTCGTGCTGGTCGCGTCGCTTTTGATCGGCGCGTACGTGCTCGACTTCTTCGGCCTGTCGGTGCCGATCGTGCAGGTCGGCGGCGGACTCCTGGTCTGCTCGCTCGCGTGGTCGCTGCTGCACCAGCCCGACGAGCCGCTCGAGTGGGTGCACGATGCGGCGAACACGATCCGCCGTCCCGATCTGCGCACCCGCGCGTTCTACCCGCTGACGATGCCGCTGATCGTGGGTCCCGGATCGATTTCGGTGGCGATCACGCTGGGCGCCAACCAGTCGCACGGTTTTCGGCCATTGATCGTCGATTCGCTCGCGCATGCCAGCGGTGCGCTGCTCGTCGCGGTCGCGATCTTCGTCACGCTGCGCTACGCGGAGCCGATCCTGCGCCGCTTCGGCGCCACGGGAACGGCGGTGCTGCTGCGCATGTCCGCGTTCATCCTGCTCTGCATCGGCGTGCAGATCATCTGGAACGGCGCCGCGGCGCTGGTTCGAGGCCTTCCTTCGGCGTGAACTTGCCGCTGCGAGCCAGATCGGCGTGCCACGCATCGGCAAAGCGCGCTTCGGGTTCGGGACGGAAGTAGAGGTAGCCCTGCGCGATAGGACAGCCATGCTCGCGCAGCCATTGCGCCTGCGCCTCGGTTTCCACGCCTTCGGCGATCACCGTGAGATCGAGCGCGCTCGCGAGTGACAGGATCGCACTTGCAATGCTTGCGTTCTCCGGGCTCGCCGGCAACCCGGCCACGAATGCGCGGTCGATCTTCACCGCATCGAGCGGCATCGCGCTCAGATAGCGCAACGACGAATAGCCGGTCCCGAAGTCGTCGAGCGCGATGGTCACGCCGAGTTCGCGCAAGCGCGCAAGCACGCTGACGGACACCGCGAGGTCGTCGACGGCAACCGACTCGGTGATCTCGAATTCCAGGCGCGCCTCGGGACCGCCCTTCTTCAGCACGTCGGCGACGAGTTCGACGAATCCGTCGCGGAGCAACTGCACGGTAGAAACATTGACGGCGATGCGCGGACTCGCGCCGCTGCGCGCGCGCCATCGGGCCTGCGCACGGATCGCCTCCTCCATGACCCAGCGCCCGACGCGATCGATGCGCGGCGATTCCTCCAGCACGCCGATGAACCGCTGCGGACCGATCATCCCGGCGTCGGGATCGTCGATGCGCAGGAGCGCCTCGGCGCCACAGATGCGGCCGCTCGCCAGATCCACCTTCGCCTGGTAGTGCAGGATGAAGCGGTCCTGCGACAGCGCCTTCGAGATCGCGTGCTCGATGTCGATGCGGTCCGCCGCGGCCGCCCGCAGTTGCGGCGAGCAGAATGCGACGCGGGTGTGCGTGACTCGCGCGTCCTCGAGTGCGCTCTCGGCCCCCTGGAACAAGGTGTCCGCGTCGAGGCCATCGGCGGGGTACACGGCAACGCCGGCGCGAAGCGTCACGCGCATTTCACGATCGTGCACGACGTGGCGAATGTCGTGCAGCCCGGGCCCGGCGCCGAAGAGCATGCCAGGCAGCGCCGCCGGCTCGACGAGGTCGTTGACGACCAGCGCGAAATGGTCGCCGGCGAGGCGTGCGACACGGGTCTCGTCGCCGGCGATCGCACGCAGGCGGTTTGCAAGAAGCCGCAACAATTCGTCGCCGGCCTGTTGCCCACCGAGCAGGTTGACGTCACGCAGACGCTCGACGGAAAGCAGCACGAGTGCGAACTTGCGTTCGCTGCGCGCCGCAGCGCTCACGAACTCGCGCAAGCGGGTCTGCAGCAGCGCACGGTTCGGCAAAGCCGTCAGCGGATCGTACAGCGCCAGATAGTCGGCTTCCGTCTGCTTCGACAGGAGCTGGAGCGCGAGCGACAGGTTCCCGGCGACCTCGCGCAGCAGCTGGGCGACGGCGGGCTCGAAAAAGCCCGGCTGCCATGAGAAAAGCTGGATCTCGCCGACGGCGCGCCCGTCGATCGTCAGCGGAAATGCCGCCGCCGCCCGGATGCCGAGCGCCAGCAGTTCGCGTCGATCGGGTGCATCGGCGTCGGCGATGTCGTTCCAGATGCGACGCGCTCCGGCGAGCTGAACCGCGAGGGCGCTTCCGGCGCTCTGCCGAACGCTTTGCGCGAAGGCGTCGTGGGCATCCCGGGCCTGCGCGGTGACACCGGCGCGCACCGAGAAGTGCACCGGGCTGCTGCCGACGTCGAAGATCGTCGCGACCGCCCCGGCCATGTCGGTGATGCGCGCGGCCAGCCGGACCACTTCCTGCAGCAGCTCGCGATCGCGCCGGATGCGCACGATCGCCGCGTTCGTATCGGCGAGCCACGCATGAATGGCAGCGAGCCGCGCGAGATGCTTCCGGTCGCGCATCGCGCTCGTGATGTCGCGCACGATACCGTCGAACCGCTCGTTCCTTCCCTCGCGCACGAGACGACCTCGGTGGTTCACCCACGCGAGGCTCGCGTCGGCGCGCACGATCCGGTATTCGACATCGAACGGCGCCCCGTTGCGCATCTGCTGCCATGCCTGCTCCACCCGCGCACGGTCTTCGGGATGGATCAGTTCCTTCCACAGGTTCGCGTTGGCGCGGAAATCCTCGGCAGGCCGTCCATAGACGGTTTCGCACGCCTTGCTGATGAATTCGACCTGCTCGCCGGGCAATGCCGCCGACCACAGCACGTCGGGGAGCGACGTCGACACATCGTGCAGCCGCTGCTGGAGCTGCGCGAGCGCCGCTTCCGTGCGGTGGCGCTCGGCGTGCAGCCGCGCTTCCTTCACGCAACGTTCGATCGTCGACGGAAGGCGCCGCAGATTCGCCTTGAGGACGTAATCGCTCGCCCCCGCGTGCAGCGCGCGGATCGCCGCCTCTTCGCCGACGGTGCCCGATACGAAAACGAAGGGGACGTCGGGCACGATGCGACGCGCAAGCGCCAGCGCCGCCAGGCCGTCGAAATGCGGCATCGAGAAATCGGAGATGATGGCGTCGGGACGAAACTCGGGGATGGCGGCGCGCATTGCGTGCTCGGTCTCCACCACCCGGCACGTGGCGGCGACACCCGCCCGGCGCAACTCGTACATCTCGAGCTCGACGTCAGCGGTGACGTCCTCGACGATCAGAAGCCGCAGCGGCGCTTCGGACGGCGCGTCTTCGCCAGCCTGCGCGGAGCTATCCGGGGACACGATTGGTGACGATCCAGTAAAGGCCGATCTCGACGACCGTGCTGGCGAACTGCGTGAAATCGATCGGCTTCACGACGTAGCTGTTGGCGCCGAGCAGGTAGCTCTGCGTAATGTCGCGTTCCTCGTTCGACGACGTCATCACGACGACGGGCAGCGTCCGGAACGCCTCGGTCGCACGGAGCTGACGCAGGACCTCGGCGCCGTCGACCTTCGGCATCTTGAGATCGAGCAGCACGAGCTTGAGCTGGCGTGACGGCGCGGCGCCCGCGTACGCGCCCGTGCGCGCCAGGAAATCGAGCGCTTCCTGGCCGTCGCGCACGCGGTGCACCGCGTTGCCGATGTTGCTCTTGCGCAGCGCCCGCAATGTCATCTCGGCATCGGCGTCGCTGTCTTCGGCGAGCAGGATGTCGACCATTTCGAAGCCGTCATTCATCTGCGCCTTCTCCCGGCAGCCTGAAGTGGAACGTTGCGCCCGCCCCCGGGCGGCCCTCGCCCCAGACCTGTCCACCGTGGCGCGTGACGATGCGCTGCACGATGGCAAGACCGACGCCCGTGCCCGAGAACTCGGTTGCCGAATGCAGCCGCTGGAAGACGCCGAACAGCTTGTCGTAGTAGCGCATGTCGAAGCCCGCGCCGTTGTCGTCGATCCGGTATTCGCGATCGCCGCCCTGATGCACGAAGCCCGACACACGAATGGCCGGTGTGATGACCTTCGCGCTGTATTTGACGGCGTTGTCGATCAGATTGGCCCACACCTGCTTCAAAAGCGCGCGATCGCCATACGCGACGGGCAGCGTGCCGATCTCGATCGCCGCGTCGGTGCCGCGCTCGGTCAGCACTTCGCGCACGAGCGCGACCATGTCGACGGGACCGCGGACGAACGAGACCTTCCCGAGCCGCGAGAATGCGAGCAGGTCGTCGATCAGGTGTGCCATCGCGTCCGCGTTCGTTCGCACGACGCCGAGAAGGCGCCGGCCTTCGGCGTCGAGATTCGCGGCATGGTCTTCCTCGAGCATCGACGCGAAGCCGTTGATCGCGCGGAGCGGCGCGCGCAGGTCGTGCGAAACGGAGTAGGAAAAGCCTTCCAGCTCGCGATTGGTCGCCTCGAGCCGCAGCGAGTACGACTTCAGCTGCCCGTTCAGCGCGCGAACCTGTTTCTCCGTTGCGCGCAAGGCCAGGAAGGCGAGCGCGAGAATCGCCAGGCTCGTCACGCTGCCCGCGACGATCCAGGCCCGTGCATTCGTACCCTGGCCGGATGTCGCCTGCTCGCGCTCGGCGAGCAGCATGCGCTCGGCAGACTCGGCCTCGTCGGCCAGCGCACCGATGCGCTCGCCGTTGCTGCGCAGCGCGGCGATCGTCGCCAGGATGGCCGCGGAGTCTTCGAGCGATCCCGCGGCTTTCTGCCCGATCGCGGCACCCGTCGAGTCGATGTCCTGCCGTATCACGTCACCCAGCGCGATGATCCGCGCGTGCTGTGCCGGGTTGTCCTGCGTGAGCGCGTCGAGGTGCGCGCGGCCGTTTTCGAGCACCTCCCGGCTCATTCGATAGTCGTCGAGCACGTCGGGGGCCGGCCGCATCAGATAGCTGCGCCAGGCGAGACGCATGCGACTGTGGCCGCTTTCGAGCTGACCAAGCTCCGCGATGACCGTATAGCTGTGCGCAACCCAGCGCGAGCTTTCCTCGAAGGCCGCGATGCTGCGCCACGCGATGACGGCAATCGTCGACAGCAGCGCGAGTGCCACGACGACCGCTGCGGAAACGGCATTCGGCGAAGCTGCCGGATAACCGGGCAAGCTTCGCGGAAGGCCGGCGACGTGTTCGATGGCGAGCTGATTCATGGGTACCTGCATAGGCAGCACGTTCTGTGCCGAACGCTTTTGCGAGTCTGGCGGATGGGGCACTTCGGCTATAATTTCGCAGCTTGCCGGTGTAGCTCAGTTGGTAGAGCAGCGCATTCGTAATGCGAAGGTCGAGGGTTCGACTCCTTCCACCGGCACTCTTCCGATACGCCGACGCATGCTTCGCGAATCGCTCCTCGCCCTCCCGCTCGCGGTCGCCGTGCTCGCATTCTCGTCGACGGCCGCAGCGCAGAACGACGCGGCGCCCGTCTACCGCTGCAAAGCGCCGGGTGGCGCCATCACGTATCAGGACTATCCGTGCAAGGGCGGCGTGGCCGTCGACATCAAACCCGACGCAGCCGATCCCGCCGCCATCGAGCGGCTACGCCGCGCGCAGGCGCGATTCGACCGTTCGCTGGCGCAGCGCAGGGCCGCCGAGGAGACGACGCGTCGCGAGCTGCTCGAGCGCCGCCGGGCCATCGTGCCGGGGCCCGACTACGGCGACGACGCGCGGCCGCCCGATGCGACCGAAGTCCCCGGTTACCTGCTGTATGGGCCCGTTCCGCCGGCCAACCTCGGGCGCCCGCGGCGCATCGTGCGCCGCATGGTGGTTCCCGAACGCCGTGTCGTCCCGGCAGCCGTCCGCCGGTTGCACCCCGCCTGACCGCACAGCGTGCGCGCTGCGGGAATCAGCGCACGTGCAGCCCGCCAATGCCGAACAGCCCGATCAGTCCGATCAGGATCAGGTAGATCGCGACGATGTAGTTGAGAAGCCGCGGAATGATCAGGATCAGGATGCCGGCGATCAGCGAAATCAGCGGCCCAGCGCTCACGGTGATGTTCATGGCTTGTTCGGTGGGAAGCGCGCGGGAAGGCGCGCTCCCATGTTACTGCACGCGGCGGACGGGCGCGCCGTTGGAGCGCGGTTCGTGCTGATGCGCTTCCGCGCCCCTGCGCTCGATCTCCAGCACGAGCGCCTCGAGATCACGAATGGCTGCGTGCTGCAGCGCTCGCTGCTCGATGCGTCCGAGGAGCGGCAACCCCGCACCCACATGGCCCACGTAGTCGAGGCGCGCGCCCGTGTCGGTGCGCTCGAGCACAAACGTGCTGGACAGCGGTGGTAACGCGGGCGCGCTTGCCCGCGACTGCAATCGGATGCGGGGAAACTCGTCGATCTCGTACACGACGCGTACCGGCATACGCAGGAACCAGACTGCGAGTTCGTCGGATTGTTCGACAACGACGACCGTTCCGTGGCGCTCGACGACACGGCTCGCGCGTATGCCGGGAATGAAGGCGCGATAGTGGGCGTAATCGGTCAGCACCGCCCATGCGGTCGCGGGGTCGGCCACGAGCCGCGCGCTCGCCGCGATGACCAGCTCATCGCCTTGGCGCTCGATGCGTACATCGACGGGATGATCGCTCGCACGCGACGTGATCGTATCCGTCGACGCATGGGCGCCGATCGACGCCAGCGCGCTCGCCAACGCAAGGGTGTGCACGAAGCAAAGCAGCGGTATCGATAAGCGACGCATGTCAACCAGCAGCGAACAGCCCGCGCGGCGCAACATTCCGCGCGCTCGCCGCATTCGCATCGAACCGAACGCAGATCCGCGGCCGTTCGCACGTCGTGGAATGCGCATTGCGTTCGCCTGTTTGCGGTAACGCCCGCACCGCGATCACCTGCGGATTGCCGGCGCGACAAGGCCGGCGCGATCGCTGCATCGCGCTGCTTTTCCGTCATCCATTGCAACGAGGAGTTTCCATGCGCAAATCCGCATCCGTCGCGCGCTCGATCCTGCGCGCGGCTCACCGGGCGCTGCCGCTGGCCGCGGGCGCTTGCATCGTGTTTGCCGCCAACCCTGCGTCCGCACAGCTCGCTCCCAACCAGACGCAGGGCTTCGGCAACGGCGGCCTCGTCACCTTCACCTATCTGCAGAACTTCGACTGCGTCGACGAGCCGCTGCTCGACCTCGATTTCAACGGCGTGCCCGCCCAATCCGATCCCAACGAGATGCAGACGCCGATCTGCCAGGCGATCACCGAACCGTCGAGCGATCCTTCCGGTGGCGATATCGCGCATACCGCGCATCTTTACGTGCTCGTGCCGATGTTCGGCAGCGACCCCCATCCGGAAGATGCGATGGCATGCCCCGACGGCGGCCGTCCGAACGAGCTCTGCGGAACGGCGCTCGGCAATGCGCTGATCTCGCTCTTCGGCTTCGTTCCGGAAGCGTGGAGAACCACACCGGCCGTTGCGACGCAGTGTCCCGATCCCGGCCATCCGGTTGCGGGCACGTGCACGATGCACGCGTCCTCGGTCGACTTGTCGGTGCTGCTGGGAGCGCTCGGCAAGGCGCCCGATCCGCCGACGGCACCGGTGTTCGTCCCGACGCCCAACCACAGCCACGTCGTCGACAATTCGCGCGTCAACGCGGGCGCCATCTGGTGGCAGGTGCGCCCGGTGCTGGTGATGGATCCGCGCGACTGGCCGGCACCCGACGGCAGCAGCGGCATCACGTCATCGAAGGCGATGGACGCCGCCGAAGCGGCGGGCCGCGCGGTCGAGGTGGGCTCGAACTTCTTCCTTTTCTTCAGCTCGCGCATGGCCGCGGCGCACGCCGCGATGCAGCACTGATTCACGCGCACCGCAAGCGCGCACGCGAGCCAATCGATGCGCGCGCCTTCGCGCGAACGCGACGGCGCGCGCAACGGCCGCGCGGCAACAACGCGCCGTCAGTCGCTTTCGGCCGCCGCGTTGACGCGCGCGACCCAGCGCGCTGTCAACTTCTCCTGCACGGCGTTCTGCCGCAAACGCGCGTCGAGCGCGGAAAAGTCGACGTCGTCGAGCGGCTGGTCCTGGTTGAAGCAGGAAAAGACGTACCGGGTGCGTCCGCTCACCGGATCGCGCTGTGGCTGCAGGCACTGCGCGCAGATCTCCTTCATCATGCATTGCATCGGCGAGTTGATCGAACCGATCGCGCGATGCCGCGGCGAAAGGTACGGCGCCAGCACGTCGTGGCGTGCCGCGGCGACCGCGGCCATCATCTTGTCGGAGCCGATTGCAACGATGCGGTCGCAGTCGGCGAACGGAATCGGCTGCTCCCCCAGTTCCCCGGCCGCGTACGCGCGCATGGCCTCGACGATATTGCCGGTGAACGCGCGATCCTGCGGCCGCGTCGCCACGAAACCGGGTGCTTCGTCGCAGCACCAGACGACCGCGTCGGCCGCCGCCTCGATCTCGTCGATCTTGTAGCGATCCTCGATGCGACGGTACCCGGCAAAATAAAGCACCTTCGATCCCGCTGCACGGAACGCGCGGCCGATCGAGAACAGCACCGCGTTGCCGAGACCGCCCCCGGCGAGCACGACCGTCTTGTCGTGCTCGATCTCCGTGGGCGCGCCGGTGGGTCCCATCAGCACGATCGGCTCGCCGGGCTTCAGCGCGACGCAAAGATCCGACGAGCCTCCCATCTCGAGCACGATCACCGACACGAGTCCACGCTCGGGGTCGACCCACGCGCCGGTGAGCGCCAGCCCTTCCATCGCGAGCCGCGTGCCTTCGTTGCGCGAGGCGAGCGATTCGAAATTCTGCAGCCGGTAGAACTGCCCGGGCCGGAACTTGCGCGCAGCGGCCGGCGCATGCACGACGACCTCGACGATCGTCGGCGTGAGCCGGAGCACGCGCTCGACCCGGGCGCGAAACGTGTCGTTCAGCATCGCGAAGAACTCGGCGTCGGGACGAGGCACAGCGTGGTTCGCACGCGCCAGCAGCCGCGACACGATCGGGTAGCCCTGCTTCGCACTCGCCATCGCCTTGACGACATTGCCGTGAAACGACGGATGCAGATCGCCGAAGAAGCTGATGGCGCGCCCGTCGTCGCCGATGTGCGTCAGCACCGCCGGCCGCGCCGGCTTGGCGAGGCCGTTCACCGGTTGTTGCGCTACCGAGCCATCCTCGTGCAGCAAGCGGAAGTAGCGCCCGTCCAGCGTGAAATGCGCAGCGTCCTCGCGAGCGAGGACGGTGTTCGGCTGCGTGCCCGCGGCGACGAGAATCGTGCGTGCCGGCATTCGCGCTCGCGCCTGCTCGACCCAGACGCCTTCCTCGGTACGCGCCTGCACCGATACGCGAAGCGCGACGGCATGGCCTGCATCGTCGACGTCGATCGCAAGCGGCGTCAGGCCCTCGGCGAAGCGGATGCCCTCCTCCAGCGCCTTCTCGACTTCCTCGTGATTGAGCGTGTACGACGGACTGTCGATCAGGCGCTTGCGATACGCGATCGTGGCGCCGCCCCACCCGCGCAAGAGCCCGGCGAGCGCCGGGGCGCGGTGCTCGGCCGCGGCCTGCGCGCGCTCGTTGCGGATTGCGCGGGCATGGGCGAGAAATTCCGCGGCGATCGACGCCTCGTGCTCGCTCCACGCCGCTTCGACGCCGTCGCGGCCACCGAGTGCGACGAGCGCCTCGTAGCGCGCGAGAAACTTCTCGACCTGGACCGGGTAGTACGCCAGCGCCTCGGTCGCGGTGTCGATCGCGGTGAGACCGCCGCCGATCACGATCACCGGCAGGCGCAACTGCATGTTGGCGATCGAATCGCCCTTCGCCGCGCCGGTGAGCTGCAGCGCCATCAGGAAGTCGGAGGCGGTGCGAACGCCGTGCGCGAGGCCATGGGGCAGCTCGAGGACCGTCGGCCGGCCCGCGCCCGCGGCAAGCGCGACATGGTCGAAACCCATGGCGAAGGCGTCATCCGCGTCGATCGTGCCGCCGAAGCGCACGCCGCCGTACAGTGCATAGTTCGCCCGCCGCTCCAGCAGCAGGCGGATCACCTTCAGGAAGTTCTTGTCCCAGCGCACGGTGATGCCGTATTCGGCGACGCCGCCGAAACCCGCCATCACGCGATCGTCGAGCGGTTCGGTCAGCGACGCGAAATCCTCGACCGGAACGAACGGTACGCGCTCGCCTGACGCACGCACGCCCGACAGCGCCGGGTCGAGCGGCTCGATCTTGAGGCCGTCGATCGCGACGACCGTGTGGCCATCGTTCAACAAGTGATGCGCAAGCGTGAATCCCGCGGGTCCCTGCCCGACGACCAGCACGCGCTTGCCCGTCGGCGGAAGCGGCTTCGGCCGGCGCAGGTCGAGCGGATTCCAGCGCGTCAGCAGCGAATAGATCTCGAAGCCGAACGGCAACGCGAGCACGTCCTTCAGCACGCGCGTTTCCGATTGTGGAATGTCGACCGGATCCTGCTTCTGGTAGATGCACGCCTTCATGCAGTCGTTGCAGATCCGGTGTCCGGTGGCCGCGACCATCGGATTGTCGACGCATATCGTGGCGAGCGCTCCGAGCGCCCACCCTTCGGCACGCAGCTTGTGGAATTCCGAGATGCGCTCCTCGAGCGGGCAGCCGGCGAGCGTCACGCCGAAGGCCGATTGCTTGTAGGCCGTCGCACTCGCGTCCGCGGACTCGGCGGCAGCGCCCGGCACGCTCGGTCGCGTGCGCTTTTCGGGCAAGCCGTGCGCGCACGAATCCTTGCCCTGTTCGTGACACCAGATGCAGTAATGCGCCTGGTCGAGACCGCCGGTCAGATCGGTCCCCGCATCGGTGAGCGCGAAGCCTTCCCGGCGGCGCAGTCCGTCGGCCTGCGGACGCTGCAACAACCGGACGCCATCGTGCACGATCGACTCGACGGGAACAAGCCGAAGCGCGTCGAGCTTGCGCGGCGCGCGAAAGAGCACACCGCCGCGATGCGCCTGCCTGCCTTCCCGCGTGTGGGCGGCCCACGCCGCATAGCGCAGCGCAACGTCGAGCGCCGTCGCGTTCGCCGCTTCGTCCTGTTGCCACGCGGTGACGGCCCGCGCGAAGGCGAGCTCGAACGACGGCACGTCATCGTGCACGCCGAGCAGCGCCCCGATCGCACTGCGAAGCCCGTGGCCATCGAACGTCGCGGCGACGTCGGCCTTGTAGGCGTTCATCGCCTTGCGTTGCACGAACTGGCGCTTCACGGCGAACAGCGGCGCCAGCTCGTGGTGGCGCGCCTCGAGTGCGCGCACGGCATCCTCGATGCCGAAGAGTTCGGCGAGGAAATCCTCGAGATGCGGCGCGACGTCGATCAGCAGTGCCGATTCGTCCTTGCCGGCAAGCAACGCGGGCGCGGCGCGGGCGCGCAGGAGGCGCTCGGCCAGCGCGGCATCGGCGCGCGCAAGGTGCGCGACGAAGCACGCGTCGATGCGCGCCGCGCCGTCAACCGTGTAGAGGTCGGCGAACTCGAGGCCGTGGGCTAGTCGAAGCATGATGGGATGACAGCGTCTTTCGCGGCGACCGAAGTCCTGCGCGGGCAAACCCGGCATTTTATCGTTTCCCGGGAAACGGCCGGACGTTTGCTACCATCGGTTGCCGCGTTGCCCGTGGCTCATTCCGGGGAGTTCGAATGGCACGCCGCTTCACGAGTCTGCTGCTGATTGTGCTGGCCGCATGGTCGAGCGCGCAGAACGCCGCCGGGCAGACGATCAAGCTCGGCGAGATCAACGAGTACAAGCAGTTCCCGGCATTTCTCGAGCCCTACCGCAAAGGTATGGAGCTTGCAGTCGACGAAATCAATGGCGCCGGCGGCGTTCTCGGCAAAAAGATCGAAGTCGTGTCGCGCGACGACAACGGCGTTCCGGGGGATGCCGTTCGCGCTGCCGAGGAGTTGCTGACGCGCGAGCACGTCGCGCTGCTGACCGGGACCTTCGCCTCGAACATCGGGCTTGCGATCGCCGATCTGGCGAAGCGGCGCCACGTGCTGTTCATCGCCGCCGAGCCGCTGACCGACAAGATCGTGTGGGAGGACGGCAACAAGTACACGTTCAGGCTGCGCGCGTCGACGTACATGCAAACGGCGATGCTCGTCCCCGAAGCCGTGAAGCTCGCGAAGAAGCGCTGGGCGATCGTCTATCCGAACTACGAGTACGGCCAGGCGGCGACCGCAACGTTCAAGGCGCAGATGCAGGCGCAGCAGGGTCCGGGCCTCGAGTTCGTCGAGCAGGCGGTGCCGCTCGGCAAGATCGAGCCCGGGGCCGTGGTGCAGGCGCTGATCGACGCAAAGCCCGACGCCATCTTCTCGTCCCTCTTCGGCCCGGATCTCGCGCGCTTCGTCCGCGAGGGACGGCTGCGCGGGCTCTTCAACGACCGGCCCGTGTTCAACCTGCTGGGCGGCGAACCGGAGTACCTCGATCCGCTGAAGGACGAGGCGCCGGTCGGCTGGTACGTGACCGGCTATCCCTGGTACGCGATCGACACGCCCGAGCACAAGCGCTTCCGCGATGCCTATCAGGCGAAATTCAACGATTACCCTCGCCTCGGATCGGTCGTCGGTTACAGCGCCGTGAAATCCGCGGCCGCGGCGCTCGCGCGCGCCGGCTCGACCGATACCGAAAAGCTCGTCGCCGCGATGCAGGATCTCACGTTCGAGACGCCCTTCGGACAGGTCACGTACCGATCGATCGACCATCAGTCGACCATGGGCGCCTACGTGGGGCGTACGGACGTGCGCGACGGCAAGGGGATCATGGTCGACTGGCGCTACGCGAACGGCAAGGACTACCTGCCACCCGACGACGTCGTGCGGCGGCTGCGGCCCGCGCAGTGAAACAGCCCCCCATGCTCGCCGCCCCCCGGGGGGCGGTTCAGTTGCTTGGGGCGGCCCGGCGCAACTGAACATCTCGAGTGTCGCTCGCGTCGCTTGCCGTCCAGCTTCTCAACGGCCTCGCATCGGCCTCGTCGCTGTTCCTGATCGCCGCGGGCCTGACGCTGATCTTCGGCGTCACGCGGATCGTCAACTTCGCGCACGGCTCGTTCTTCATGGTGGGCGCGTACGTCGCCTATACGGTGGCGACGGCGCTCGGCGCGTACGCCGGTTCGCCGTTCGGCTTCTGGGCGGCGACGCTCGCCGCGGCGCTCGCGGTGACGCTGCTTGGCGTGCTGATCGAAGTGCTGCTGCTGAAACGCCTCTATCCGGCACCCGAGCTGCTGCAACTGACGGCGACATTCGGCATCGTGCTGATCGTCGGCGATGCGGCGCTTGCGCTATGGGGTCCCGAGGACCGGCTCGGGCCCCGCGTAACGGGGCTCGACGGTGTGGTCTCGTGGCTCGGGCAAGCGGTGCCCGAGTACGACCTGTTCCTGCTCGTCGTGGGCCCGCTCGTGTTCATCGGGCTGACGTGGCTCGTGCAGCGCACCCGCTTCGGGATGCTCGTGCGCGCTGCATCCGAGCATCGCCTGCTCGCCGCCGCCCTCGGTGTCGACGAACGCACGCTCTTCACGGCGGTGTTCGCGCTCGGGTCGTTTCTCGCAGGACTCGCCGGCGCGCTGACGCTGCCGCGCCAGCCGGCGAATCTCGGCATGGACCTCGGTGTCATCGCCGATGCGTTCGTGGTCACGGTACTGGGCGGATTGGGCTCGATACCGGGCGCCTTCATCGCCGCGATCATCATCGGCGTGACGAAGGCGCTGTGCATCGCGGCGGGTACGGTTCACGCCGGCGGATTCACCTTCGCGTTGCCGAAGCTCACGCTGGTCATCGAATTCGTGCTGATGGCACTCGTGCTGCTGGTGCGGCCCGCGGGGCTCTTCGGGACGGCGGCGAACGTTCCGGCGACGACGGCCGTCGTGGCCGAACGCGCGCTGGTGCGGCGACCGCGAGTGCACAGCGTCATCGTCGCAGCGGGGCTCGTGGTCGCTGCGCTGCTGTTGCCGCTCGCCGGCGACACCTACCTGCTGGTGCTGGCCACCGACATCCTGATCGCGGCACTTTTCACCGCGAGCCTGCAGCTCATCGTCGCGCGCGGCGGCCTCACGTCGTTCGGGCACGCCGCGTACTTCGGCGTCGGCGCGTATGCGGCTTCGCTCGCGGCGATCCACGCGTGGCCGTTCCCGCTGGCGCTCGTGCTGGCGCCGGTCGCCGCGGCCGTCGCTGCGCTCGTGTTCGGCGCGCTGGCAGCGCGCATCTCCGGCATCTACCTCGCGATGCTGACGCTCGCGTTCGCGCAGATCCTCTGGTCCGTTGCCATCCAGTGGGATTCGGTCACCGGCGGCTCGAATGGCCTCACCGGTGCGTGGCCGCCCGATTGGCTTGGCGAGCGCACGCATTACTACCTGTTCGTGCTGATCATCGTTGCCGCGTCGCTGGTCGCGCTGGCTGCGATCGCCTTCACGCCGTTCGGGTACGTGCTGCGCGGTGCGCGTGATTCGTCGCTGCGCGCCGCGGCGCTGGGCATCGACGTACGCGCGCGCCGCATCAAAGGTCTCGTCATTGCGGGCCTGTTTGCCGGACTGGCCGGCGGGCTCTTCGCTTTTTCCAAAGGTGGCATCGCACCGGAGGCGCTGTCGATTCCGCGTTCGGTGGATGCGCTGGTGATGATGCTGCTGGGCGGCCAGAACGCACTCTTCGGCCCGCTGCTCGGCGCCAGCGTGTTCACGTGGCTCTCCGATGTGCTGGCGCGCTTGACCGAATACTGGCGCGCGTGCGTCGGTGTGGCGCTCCTGCTGATCGTGAGCGTGTTTCCGAACGGAATCGGCGGAACGTTCGCGAAGCTTCGCGTGCAGCCGCGCTCGTTACGATGAGCGCACCACTGCTCGAGGTTTCCGCCGTCAGCAAATCGTTCGACGGCGTCGATGCCGTGCGCAACGTGTCGTTCTCCGTGGCGGCCGGTGAAGTCGTCGCGATGATCGGTCCGAACGGCGCCGGCAAGACCACGCTCTTCAACCTGATCCACGGCGAGGCGGTCTCGGACCGCGGCGACGCGGTTTTCGACGGACGCTCGCTCGTCGGCCTGCCCACGCATGCGATCGCTCGCCTCGGGATCGGCCGGACCTTCCAGGTCGCAGCGACGTTCGCGTCGATGACAGTGCGCGAGAGCGTCGCGCTGGCACTCGCCGCCGACCGTCGGCGCGATGCCGCTGTGCTCGGCGGCCTGCTGCGCGGGGTGTCGGCGCGCGCCGACGCGCTGCTGGAGCGGCTGCGGATCGGCGATCTTCGCGATACCCATTGCGCTGCCCTCGCGTATGGCGATGCGAAGCGCCTCGAGCTGGCGATGGCGCTGGCCGGCGCGCCGAAGCTGCTGCTGATGGACGAGCCGACGGCGGGCATGTCGCCACGGTCGCGGCGCGAGCTGATGCAGCTCGTCGTCGATCTTGCGCGCAGCGATGGCAGGACGATCCTGTTCACCGAGCACGACATGGATATCGTGTTCGGATTCGCCGAGCGCGTGATCGTGCTCGATCGCGGTGCCATCATCGCGGAAGGAACGTCCGAGGAGATCCGCGGGAATCGCGACGTGCAGGCCGCATATCTGGGAACGAACGGTGGAGATTCCGGCGCCGCGGGATAGGCACACAATACGACCCATGCAACCGGCATTCAACTACGAGGCGCTGACGCCCACGGCGTTTCTCGCGCGTGCAGCCGTCGTTTTCCCCGATCGCGTCGGCGTGGTCGATGGCGAGCGTCGCTTCACCTACGCCGAATTCCACGATCGGTGCCTGCGCATGGCGGGCGCGCTGCGCGAACTCGGTGTCGCGCCGGGCGAGCGCATCGCGGTGCTCGCCCCGAATACGCACTTGCTGCTCGCCGCGCATTACGCGGTGCCGTTCGCAGGCGCGGTGCTCGTCGCGCTCAACACGCGCATCACCGCTACGGATATCGCGTACATCCTGCGCCATGCCGGCGCGAAGCTGCTGATCCACGACGCATCGTTTGCACAAACCGCGCACGAGGCGTGCGCGCAGGCCCGCAGCGGCGTGCGTGCACTGTGCGCAGGCGGCGCGGACGACGAGCTGGAGGCCATGATCGCCGCCGCGTCGCCGTTCCGGCACCCGATCGGCGACGAGCGTTCGCTGCTGGCGATCAACTACACGAGCGGCACGACGGGCCGGCCCAAGGGCGTCATGTACCACCACCGCGGCGCGTACCTGCAGGCGCTCGCGATGGCGCTGCACACCGGCATCACCAGCGACAGCGTCTACCTGTGGACGCTGCCGATGTTTCACTGCAACGGCTGGTGCTTTCCGTGGGCGGTCACGGCAATGGGCGGCATGCATCTTTGCCTGCGCAAGGTCGATGCGCCGGCGATCTGGCGTCACCTGCGCGAGTCGGGCGTCACGCATCTTTGCGGCGCGCCTACGGTCCTCACGATGATCGCGTGGGACACGTCTGCGGCCACGGTGGAACGCGCGGTGCGCATCGCGACCGGTGGTGCGCCGCCGACGCCCGCGCTGCTCGAACGGATGGCCCTCCTCGGGCTCGACGTCATGCACCTGTACGGGCTCACCGAAACGTACGGGCCCGCCGGCATCTGCGAGTGGCGCAGCGAGTGGAGCGGCCTGCGCATCGAGCAGCAGGCTCGCCTCAAGGCTCGCCAGGGCGTCGCGAACGCGATCGGCGAGACGATTCGGGTCGTCGATGCCGACGGCCGCGACGTGCCGGCCGATGCCGAAACGATGGGCGAAATCGCGATCCGCGGGAACAACGTGATGCTCGGTTATTACCAGGACGAGGCGGCGACCCGCAAGGCCTGTCCCGACGGCTGGTTTCGCACCGGCGACCTCGGCGTGCTGCATCCCGATGGGTACGTCGAGCTGCGCGACCGGGCGAAGGACATCATCATCTCGGGCGGCGAGAACATTTCGTCGGTCGAGGTCGAGCAGGCGCTGACGCAGCATCCGGCGGTGCTCGAAGTGGCGGTCGTTGCCGCACCCGACGAAAAGTGGGGCGAAGTGCCGGTCGCGTTCGTGGCGCTCAAGGAAGGCACGGCAGCGAGCGGCGACGAATTGATCGGCCACGCGCGGACGCGTCTTGCGCGCTTCAAGGTGCCGAAGCGCGTCGTGTTCGGCGCCCTGCCAAAGACGTCGACCGGCAAGGTGCAGAAGAACGCGTTGCGCGAGCGGCTGCGAGCCGGCCACGAAACGACCGGCGGTGCCCTTCCCGACTGACATGGCGATCGATTTCGAGGTCACCCCGGAACTCGCCGAGCTGCAGGCGCGCATCCGCCGCTTCATCGCCGACGAGATCATCCCGCTCGAATCGGATGCGCGGCGCACGCGCCACGGGCCGAGCGAGGAATTGCGTCGCGAGCTCATCGACAAGGCGCGCGAGGCCGGCCTCCTCGCACCCCACGTGGCGAAGCAATACGGCGGTCTCGCGCTGACGCACGTGGGCCGGGCGATCGCGTTCGAGGAGGCCGGCTATTCTCCGCTCGGACCGGTCGCGCTCAACGTGTTTGCACCCGACGAAGGCAACATGCATCTGCTGGAGGCGGTCGCCACGCCCGCGCAGAAGGAGCGCTGGCTGCGTCCGCTCGCTGCCGGCACGATCCGCTCGTGCTTCTGCATGACCGAACCGGCGCCGGGCGCGGGGTCCGACCCGTCGATGCTGACGGCAACCGCCACGCGCGACGGCGACGATTACGTGATCAACGGCGCCAAGTGGTTCATCACCGGCGCCGACGGCGCGGCGTTCGCGATCATCATGGCCAAGGCCGAGGACGCCGGCGCGACGATGTTCCTGTCCGACATGAACGCTGCCGGCATCGTCGTCGAGCGCGCGATGGATGCGCTCGATGAATGCTTCCCGGGCGGGCATGCGGTCGTCCGCTTCGACGGCCTGCGCGTGCCGGCCGAGGCGGTGCTCGGCGAAGTCGGGAAAGGGTATCGCTACGCGCAGGTGCGCTTGTCACCGGCGCGGCTCACGCACTGCATGCGCTGGCTCGGTGCGGTACGGCGCGCGCATGACGTTGCCGTCGATTACGCGAAGCGCAGGCACGCATTCGGCAAGCGCATCGGCGACCATGAAGGCGTCGGTTTCATGCTCGCCGACAACGAGATGGACATGCACGTCGCGCGGCTCACGATATGGCAATGTGCGTGGCTGCTCGATCGCGGCGAGCTTGCGCTGCACGAATCGAGCCGCGCCAAGGTGATCGTGTCGGAAGCGGCGTGGCGTGTCGCCGACCGCTGCGTGCAGGTACTCGGCGGACAGGGCGTGACGCACGAAACCGTCGTCGCGCGGATCTTCGCCGACTTGCGCGCGTTTCGCATCTACGATGGTCCGTCGGAAGTGCACCGATGGAGCATGGCGCGACGCATTCTTCGCGGCGAGCGTCCGGGCGGCGTCCCGCCCGCGGCGACGTGACGGCGCGCGACGGCGCGAGGACCGACGCGCTCGCCGCGTGGTTGCGTGCTGTTACGGATGCAGACGATGTGCGCGTCGTGCGTTTCGAGCGCCTGCGCGGAGGTGCGATCCAGGACAACTACCTGCTCGATGTCGATGTCCGCGGCGGCGGCTGGCACGGCAGGCATTCATGGGTCCTGCGCACCAACGCCCGCTCACGCGTCGATGCAAGCGAAACCCGGGCGTCGGAGTACGAGGTGCTGCGCATTGCCCACGCGGCCGGTGTGCGTGCGCCGAAACCGCTGCTTCTTTGCACCGATCCTGCCGTGATCGGCAGCGAGTTCTTCATCATGGAGCGCCTGCCCGGTGTCGCGGCCGGACATCGCGTTACGCGCGAGGCCGCACTCGCTCCCGATCCGTCGGCACTCGCGTACGAGCTCGGCGCCAATCTCGCGCGCATCCACGCGATCCGGCCGCCACCCCAACCTTGCGCCGCGAACGGCAAAGGCAGCATCGAGCCGTCCCGATCGGGGGCGCAAGGCGCACATCAAGGCAATCCGGCGCTCGAAGCCATCGCCACGTATCGGGCGTGGCTCGATCGGCTCGACGATGCGTATCCGATCCTCGAATGGGGCCTGCGCCGCTGCGAGCGGCTCGCGCCGGCGACGTACGAAGTCGCGTTCGTGCATCGCGATTACCGGACGGGCAATTATCTCGTCGACGACGGCAGGCTCGCGGGCGTGCTCGACTGGGAGTTCGCCGGGTGGGGGGATCCACGAGAGGACCTCGGCTGGTTCACCGCGCGCTGCTGGCGCTTCGCCGGACGCGATCTCGAAGCGGGCGGCATCGCGCCGCTGGAGCCGTTCGTCGCGGGTTACGCGTCGGTCGCCGGCCACGGCATATCGCGCACCGATCTGGATTACTGGCAGACGATGGCGCACCTGCGCTGGGCGATCATCGCGCTCCAGCAGGCGCAGCGCCATCGTGCGGAGCGCTCGCTCGAGCTCGCGCTGACCGGGCGCATCGTCGATGAGCTGGAATACGAAGTGCTGCGATTGACAAAGGGCAGCGCATGACGCACGACGCGAACCCGGAGCCGGCCGCCGAATCGAACGGCTGCAGCGACGTGCCCGGCACCGCCGAGCTTCTCGCAACCGCGCGGGAGACGCTCGTCGACGAGCTGCTGCCGGCGCTGTCCGGGGAGCTTCGCTATCGCGGGCTGATGGTCGCGAACGCGCTCGCCATCGCTGCGCGCGAAGTCGCGCGTGGCCGCGATGCGATCCGCCGCGAGATCGAGCTTTTGCGGCCGCTCGCAGCGCAGGCGGTACCGCCGAGCGATCCCGGCAGCGACGACGTGCATGCGCTGCGACGCATCGTGGCGGCCGCGATCCGCGCGGGCCGCTTCGACGACGACACGCATGCGAAGGCGCTTCTCGCCGCGCTCGAGGAAATCGCTTCGCTGCGGCTTGCGATCTCCAATCCGAAGGCGTTGCGCTGAAAGGAAAGGACCCACGTGGAATCGACCCTCGCAGGACGGCACGCCCTCGTCACCGGCGCGAACGGCAGCCTCGGCGGTCACTTCGCGCGAACGCTGGCCGGTGCGGGCGCCGACGTGACGGTGACCGCGCGACGGGTCGATGCGCTCGATCCGCTCGTCGACGCGATCACGAGACTCGGCCGGCGCGCGGTGCCGGTCACGCTCGACGTCACCGATGCCGCGAGTGTCGCGCACGCGTTCGACCACGCGGCGCACGCGCTCGGGCCGATCGGCGTCGTCGTCAACAACGCCGGCATCGCGATCACCAAGCCGCTGCTCGACCATACCGAGGATGACTGGCTGCAGGTCATCGACGTCAATCTCAATGGCGCATGGCGTGTGGCACAGGAAGCCGCGCGCCGCATGGTGGCGCAGGGACAAGGCGGCAGCATCGTCAACGTCGCGTCGATCCTCGGCCTGCGCGTGGCCGCGCAAGTGCCGAGCTACGCGGCGTCCAAGGCCGCGCTGATCCAGCTGACGAAAGCGATGGCGGTCGAGCTTGCACGTTACGGCATCCGGGTCAACGCGCTTGCCCCCGGCTATATCGAGACCGCGATGAACCGCGACTTCTTCGCGAGCGATGCGGGACAGGCGATGGTCAAGCGCGTGCCGCAACGGCGCGTCGGCAGCGCCGGCGAGCTCGATGGCGCGCTTCTGCTGCTCGCGTCGGACGCGGGTTCCTACATGACCGGCAGCGTCGTGACGGTCGACGGCGGCCATGTCGCGAGCTCCCTGTAGGCGCTGCGCGAGTGCCATGGCCCGAGCATCAGCCGCGGACGGCCGCCGCCTGCGTTGACGTGGCGCGGCTCGCCTAACCGTCGCGCAGCCGGCGCAATCCGTCGTCGAGATCGTCGATCAGGTCCTGCGGGTCTTCGAGTCCGATCGCGAGGCGCAGCGTCGGGCCGCGCGCGTCCCACGTCGTGACCGTCCGCGAGCGCTCGGGCCAGGTTGGAATGATCAGGCTCTCGAACCCGCCCCAGCTCCAGCCCATGCCGAAGAGACGCATCCCGTCGAGCATGCGCGCCACGGCCGCAGCGTCGAACGGCTCGAGCACGACGCCGAACAGTCCCGATGCACCGCGGAAGTCGCGCTTCCACAGCGCGTGACCGCGATCACCCGGCAGCGCCGGGTAGAGCACGTCGCGCACACCGGGCTGCTGCGCCAGCCAGCGTGCGACCTGCATCGCACTCTCTGCGTGGCGTGCAAGCCGCACCGCCAGCGTGCGCAGCCCGCGCAAGCCCAGGAAGCAGTCGTCCGACGACGCGGTGATGCCCATGTCGGTCCACAGCCGCGCAAGCGGGGCGTACGTTTCGGCGTTGGCGATCACGGCGCCGAGGAGCACGTCGGAGTGGCCGCCGATGTACTTGGTCACCGCATGGACCGAAACGTCGACGCCGTGGTCGAACGCGCGAAAGCCGAGCGGGGTCGCCCACGTGTTGTCGAGAATCACGCGCGCGCCGCGTGCGTGCGCAACCTCGACGATGGCCGGAATGTCCTGCACCTCGAACGTCAGCGATCCCGGCGACTCGGTGAACACGAGCGCCGTGCGCGGGCGGAACTCGCGTGCGATTTCGGCGCCGAGCAGCGGATCGTAGTAGCTGACGTCGATGCCGAGCCGGCGCAGATGGTTGTCGCAGAAGCGCCGCGTCGGCCCGTAGACCGCATCCGTGACCAGCACGTGGTCGCCGGCCTTGGCGAGCGCGAGCAGCGGGAACGTGGTGGCGGTGAGCCCCGACGGCACGACCAGCGCCGCATGCCCGCCTTCGAGCGTGGCGAGTGCGCGCGCGAGGTCGCTGACGGTCGGCAGCCCGTGCAGCCCGTAGGCGACGCCCGGGAATTCGCCGCGCGCCGCCTGCTCGAGCTCGGCGACCGTGCGAAACAGGATCGTCGACGCGCGGAACACCGGTGTATTGACGGCACCGAGGAAACGCCGGGGATCGCGTCCGAGATGCGCCACCTCGGTGGCGATGCGATAACGACGGCCGGTCATGGGCTCTTCGCGAGACAGAGTGCTTCGATGATCGTCGCAACCTGCGCGTCGACGCTCATCGTGATGTCGATGTCGATCGCGTCGGCGGGCACCTCGAGCGTCGCGAACTGGCTTTCGAGCAGCGTCGCGGGCATGTAGCGATGATGGCGGGTGGCGAGCCGTGCGGCGATGGTCTGCGGATCGCCGCACAGATGGACGAAGCGCACGTCGCCCGCCTGCGCGAGCCGGTCGCGATAGCGCTGCTTCAATGCCGAGCAGGCGAGCACGACGTCGTCACCTTCGGCGGTCGCGCGCCGCAGCGCGTCGACGATGCGGTCGAGCCACGGTCCGCGGTCGTCGTCGGTAAGCGGGATGCCGGCCGCCATCTTGGCGACATTCTGCGGCGGATGCAGATCGTCGGCGTCGATCCATCGCCAGCCAAGTCTCGCGGCCAGCGCCTCCCCGACGGTCGACTTCCCCGAACCGGAAACGCCCATGAGCACGACGATCATCGCGCGCTCATCGCTTGCGGGAATCGACGTGTGCAAGCGCATGGCCGCCGAAGCTCTTGCGCATCATCGCGAGCAGCTTGTTCGCGTAATCGCCGCCGCCCTGGCTCGTGAAGCGCGCCATCAGCGCGAGCGTCAGCACCGGCGCCGCGATGCGCTGCTCGAGCGCTTCCTGCACGGTCCAGCGGCCTTCGCCGGAATCGGCGACAACGGGTGCCACGTCGGCGAGGTCGGCGTCGTCGGCGAGAAATGCAGCGACGAGGTCGAGCAGCCACGAGCGCACGACACTGCCCTCGCGCCACATCTGCGCGATCTTCGCGACGTCGAGCTCGAGGTCCTGCCGGTTGTGCATCAGCGCGAAGCCTTCCGCCAGCGCCTGCATCATTCCGTATTCGATGCCGTTGTGGATCATCTTCACGAAATGCCCTGCGCCGACCGGGCCGCAGTGCAGCCACCCGGCGTCGGGCGCCGGGGCGAGAATCGTCGCGTACGGCGCAAGCATCGCGGCCGCTTCGGCGCTTCCGCCGAACATCAGTGCGTAACCGTTGGCGAGTCCGTGCACGCCACCGGACACGCCGCAGTCGGCGAAACGAATCCCGCGCGACGCGAGTGCTGCGCCACGGCGCTGCGAATCGTGATAATTCGCGTTGCCGCCGTCGACGAGCAGATCACCCTGCGCGAGCAGCGCCGCAAGATCGTCGATCGCCTGCTGCGTCGGGGCACCGGCAGGAACCATCAGCCAGACGACCCGCGGCGCCGGCAATTGCTCGACCAGATCAGCCAGCGAGCCGACTCCGCTGATGGATTCGGCCGCAAGCGAGCGGCGAACGCCTTCGTCCGGATCGAACCCGGTGACGCGCACGCCGCCGCGTGCAAGCCGCCGTGCCATGTTGGCGCCCATCCGGCCGAGACCGACGATGCCTATGTTCATTTCATCCTCCAACGCGATGCTACCGAAACGCCGGCGTCACCGCCAACGCCGCTTCGTCGTCATTCAATGCGGCGTGACGCAACGAGTGCCGCGACCACGATGAGCGCGCCGCCTGCCATCGTGCGCGCATCCGGCTTCTCACCCAGCAGCCATGCCGCCAGCGCAATGCCGTAAACGGGTTCGAGCGATGCCACGACGCTCGCCGAATGCGCCGAAACGCGCCGCATGCTGGCAATGAACAGCGTATGTGCAAGGCCCGTGCAAACCACGCCCAGTACCAGGAGCAACGCCGCATCTTCGATTCGCGGCCATTGCGCCGCGGCGCCGGACAGCGCGACGATCGGCAGCAGGCAGACGCCGGCGGCGAGGTTCTGCCACATCGCAATGCGCGCCGCAGACCGCTCGGCGACGAGGCGGCGGTTGCGTACCACGAGAAGCGCGAACGTCAATCCCGACACGAGCGCCACTGCAAGGCCGCGGATCGCGCCGCTCGCCCAGGAAAGGTCGACCGCAAGGATCGCGAGACCCAGTGCGGCGAGCAGCGCCGTTGCATATTCGGCGCGGCTTGCACGCGATCGGCGCTCGAGCAGCAGCACGAAGACGGGAAAGCTCGCGTAGCCGAGCAGCGCTATCGCGACGCTCGCGATCTGGACGGCGGCGAAAAAGCTCACCCAGTGCAGCGCGAGCAGCGGACCGTTCCCCAGCAGTCCGCGCTCGGGCCGGCCGAGCGGCTGGTGCCGCACCCAGGCAAGCAGCGCGAGCGTTGCCGCGGCGATCACCGTGCGCCACAGCACGATTGCGACAGCCGACAACGCGATCCATTTGCCGAACAGCGCCGCGAAACCGAACAGGGCCACGGCGACGTGCAGCGCAAGCAGCGCCGATGCACGGCCCCCGCCTACCGGCACCGCGACCGCCGCCTCATAGCGCCATCGCCGTGCGCGGCAGTCCCGGCGACTCGTCGCGCCGCTGCATGTCGGGATGCGCATCGAGCCACGCGCGCACGCACTGCTGTCCGTGGCGGTACCCGACATCCACCATCTCGTAGATCCGTTGCCAGTCGAGGAATCCGAATTCACGCATCGGCGGATTGATGTACAGGTCGCTCCCTTCGCGAAGCTCGTTGCGCCCGCTCGCGCCGCCGAGCAACGTCGACTTGATGAGGAGGCTCGGCAGCGTCGGCAACGCGACTCGGCCGCGCCGGGCGAGGCGCGAGCGCAGGTACGCGAGCGGTGACGGGAACTCGGCCGCGTCGATCGAATATTCGACCTTGACGGTGGACTCGACGGCAATCGTGTTGCCGCCGACGAAACGCTTCATCACTCCGACCGGCAGGTTGTCGAGGACGCCACCGTCGACGTAGAGCTGGCCGTTGGAAATCCGCGGCGGCAACATGCCCGGCAGCGCGGCGCTCGCCTGCATCGCTTCCCACAGCCTGCCCGCGTGATGCACGTGCACGCGGCTTTCGGAAAGATTGCTCGACACGCAGAAGTACGGCTGCCACAGATCCTCGATATCGACGTCGCCGATGTAGTGATGCAGCGTGCGCGCAAACTTCTTCCCGGACAGCAGCGAGAACACCGGGACCGTGACATCGTCGAGCGGCCGATCGTCGACGAACGCGTGCTTGCACGACTGCAGGATCTCCTCGTCCATCCACCCGAGGGCCACCAGCGCGCCGATGATGGCGCCGATGCTGGTGCCACCCACCGCATCGATCGGGATACCGGCCTCGCGGATCGCGCGAATCACGCCGATCTGTGCGAGGCCGCGTGCGCCGCCTCCACCGAGCACGAGCGTCACGGCGTTGCCCGACAGCAGTCGCGCCAGCCGGTGGAAGTCCCGGCTGCCGTCCCATGCAACGTGCGAATGCCGGTATCCGATCCGCGGCGCAAGCCATGCCGCCGTTCCGGAAGGCGGAACGTGGCGGCTTGCGTGCAGCAGGACCAGCTCGCCTTGAACAGGCGATCCTCCGGGGACTGCGTCGCGCAGCGCCCGCTCGATCGCAGTCAATGCGGGAGCGTGCGCAGCTTCGGCAACGAACAGGATGCGGTCGGCATGCGCGACGCACGTGCGCGTCCATTCCGTGCACTCGGCGTCGGCCTCGCAAATCGTGAATCTGCGGCCATGCTCCGCTTCGTCGAGAAGACGGTCGAGCTGCCGCTCGCTCGCCGTTGCGTGCGCCTGCCCGGAAGCGGGTGCCGGCCGGCGCGCGTGCGCTACCGCGGAGTCGATATATGACGTGCTGCCGAAACGCAGCAACGCGAGCTCGAGCCTGCGCCCGAACTCGGCCACGCGGACCTGGCTTCCGAGCGGGACGAGCGCGATGTTGCGCAGCGTGGGCACGAACCCGGTGGTGCCCTGGCGCAACGTGCGCAGCGCGAAGCGCGCGATGTTGAGCCCCGCCTCGGGATAGCGGCGCAGCATCGCGTCGTAATCGTCGCGGCCAAGGCGCGCGAGCACCGCATCGCGCAGAACGACGACGTCGGCCGCACGGGTGTCACCGGTCAGCAGCGACAGCTCACCGACGCAATCGCCGCTCGACAGGTGCGCAACGAGACGCCGGTCGCCGTGCCGGTCGTGCGCCCAGACCTCCAGCCGCCCGGTGACGACGAAATGCATGCAGTCCGACGCGGCGCCTTGCTGGTACAGGAGCGTCCCGCCGGGGACCAGCTCGCGCTGCAATCGAGCGGCGAACGCGGTCAGCTCGGCGTCGGGCAACGGACCCAGAAAGCGCGGCAGCAGCGATCGCAGATCCTGGATGAATTCGTCGTCCATCCGCCGCTACGCCTGCGCGGCGACACCGGACGGCGCCTGCGATCGTATGCCGTCGGCGTGAGACACCGATGCAGCGGCGCTGCCTGCCGCGTCTATACCGGGTCTTTCGAATCCAGCGCCCGCCAGGTGCCGCGCGGCGTCGGAGACGACGATCGCGCCGTCCTCGCATCGATGCAGCAAGCCGAAGAGCGTCCTGATTGCGTCGCCGAACACATCGTAGGAAAGCTTCGACGTCTCGACGACGCCGCCGATCACGCTGCCGGCGTGCACGGCGATTCGCGCATCGAGGGCGGACGCGCCGTGCGCGCGCCGCGCCTCGGCCAGGTCGTTCAGGAACTCGCGCACACTCCACGCGGCCCGGATGCCCGACGCGGCGTCATCCGGTGCTGACACCGGCAACCCGGAGATGGCAATGTAGACATCGCCCATCGTCTTCAGCTTCTCCATGCCGAAGCGATCGGCGATCGCGTCGAATGCCTTGAAGCAGTGCATCAGGTGCGCCAGCGCCTCGTCGTCGGGCGCGGATTGCAGCAAGCGCGAGAAGTGCCGCATCTCGATGCCGAGCAGGACGACACGCTCGAAGCGCGCCGGCTGTATGCCGCCCGGCATCGCCATGTGCGCTGCCAATCCCGAAGGGAGCAGATTGAGCAGCAACCGGTCGGAGCGAAGCTTCTCGATCTCGAGCGACGCGGTGCGCTCGCGCAACTCGGCCTCGGAGCGCAGCAACAGCGCGCTGCGATTGCGGGCCGAATACGCAAAGGCCATGAAATAGATGAAGGTGAACGCCGAGCTCACGATGTCGACGGGGACCGTGTCGACGAATGCAGTATTGACGGGAAAGAACACCGCGTAGGCGACGACGCCGGCCGTGACGGCCGCAGCGCTCAGGAACGATTGCCGCGGGCCATCCACCGAAAGCGCGCTCGCCAGCGCCACCGTGATCAGCACGAACGTCGGAAACGGACCGAATCCGATCGAGTGCACGACCACGCCGACAACGAACGAGTCGAGCAAGAACGTTCGCAGTTCGATCGCACGCCGGTTCTGCGGGTACTTGCGAGCCACCGCGTGGACCACGTGCGGGTAGACGACGAGAACGAGCACGAGGCCGTAATAGAACGCGCCGAACCGGTCGAGGTGCAATGCATAAAGCGTCGCGACGATGACCATGAACGTCGTTCCGACGATCCGCATCGGATAGAACAGCGCAAAGCGGTCGAGCAGGAGTCTCATGGTCCGGACCTGGGCGCGAAGAGCGTGGAGGAGGATCGCGGCGATGTCAAATCGACGCAGACGGCCCGCCGGATTCATCGGGCGTATCGCGGTTCCGCGGCTTCGCGGGAGCGCTCGCCAGCGTCCGTCGCGGGCAATGAGCGCGTCGTGGGGCTGCTAGAATCGGCTCACGCTGCACAAGGACCGGTCATCGCCGTCTTCGGTGGCCACCGCCAGGCAGGCCTACAACAACTTAGCCGGGAGCATCGCAATGCCCGCGTCCGCCGTTGCCGCCGATATTCTCGCCGCGGTCCGCAGATCGCCCGGCAACCGGGTGAAGGTCGGCGTGTCGGACATCGACGGCATCCTGCGCGGCAAGTACCTGCACAAGGACAAGTTCGAGTCGGCCCTCGAAGCGGGCTTCGGCTTCTGCGATGTCGTGTACGGCTGGGACTGCCATGACCAGTGCTACGACAACACGACGTACACCGGATGGCACAAGGGCTTCCCCGATGCCCTCGCGCGGATCGACGTCGGCACGCATCGCAAGGTCCCCTGGGACGACGGCGTGGATTTCTTCCTCGGCGAGTTCGTGATCCGCCAGGACGGCCGCGACGCCCCGTTTCCGCTCGACGGCCGGCAGGTGCTGAAGCGGGTGCTGAAGCGCGCCGAAAAGCTCGGCGTGGTGCCGATGTGCGGACTCGAGTTCGAATGGTTCAACTTCATCGAGACGCCGCAATCGTGGGCGGACAAGCAGGGCGTGGGGCCCACGCCGCTGACGCCGGGCATGTTCGGCTACTCGCTGTTGCGCGCGAATCACTCACGCGATTATTTCAAGGCGCTCGCCGAGGAAATGGCCGCGTTCGGCGTCCCCATCGAGGGCCTGCACACCGAGACCGGTCCCGGCGTTTTCGAAGCCGCGATCATGTTCTCCGAAGCGCTCGAAGCGGCCGATCGCGGGTTGCTGTTCAAGGCGGGGGCCAAGGAGATCGCGGCGCGCTTCGGCATCATGCCGAGCTTCATGGCCAAATGGAGCCAGCAGTATCCGGGATGCTCGGGGCACTGCCATCAATCGCTGTCCGACGGCAAGAAGAACCTCTTCCACGACGCGAAGAGCCGCACCGGCATGAGCAGGCTCTTCGAGAGCTATCTTGCCGGGCAGCTTGCGACGCTGCTCGAATTCGCGCCGATGCTGTGGCCGACGATCAACAGCTACAAGCGGCTCGTCGACGGCTTCTGGGCGCCGGTCAAACCGACCTGGGGCCTCGACAACCGGACCGCGAGCTTTCGCGTGATCGCCGGGTCGCCGAAGTCCACCCGCCTCGAAACGCGCGCGCCCGGCGCCGACGTGAATCCGTACCTCGCGGTTGCGGCGTGCATCGCCGCGGGCCTCGACGGCATCGAGCGCAAGCTTGCATTGAAGACGCCGCCGATCGAAGGCACCAACCGCGGCGGCGAAGACATCCCCCGCGCGCCGCGCACGCTGATCGAAACGACGCGGGTCTTTCGCCAATCGGAGCGCGCGCGCGACTGGTTCGGCGAGGATTTCGTCGATCATTTCGCCGCCACGCGCGAATGGGAATGGCGGCAATGGCAGGATGCGGTCACCGATTGGGAACGCAAGCGCTATTTCGAGATCATTTGAGCCCTCCATCCCTCCATCGCTTCGCCTTTCCGACGCCGATCGTGTTCGGCGCCGGTGCGCGCCGCGACGTCGCAGCGCAGCTCATCGGCGCCGGATGCACGCGCCCGCTCGTGGTCACCGACCGCGGCCTTGCCGCGCTGCCGGTTTTCGACGCGTTCCGGCGCGAGCTTTGTGGCGTCGAGCACGCGGTCTTTTCCGGCATCTGGGGCAATCCGGTGCGCAGCCAGGTCATGCAGGGAGCGCAAGCGTATCGGGCGCATGACGCCGACAGCATCGTCGGCATCGGCGGAGGGGCTGCACTCGACGTCGCCAAGGCGATTGCGTTGATGGCGACGCACCCCGGCGACATTCTCGAATACGCGTGGGATCACCCTCACGTGCGCCCGATCACGAAGGCGCTGCCGTATTTCGTCGCGGTGCCGACCACCGCCGGAACGGGCTCCGAAGTGGGACGCTCGTCGGTGATCGGCGACGACGTGACGCACGTCAAGAAGATCATCTTCTCGCCCGCACTGCTGGCGAAGGCCGTATTCGCCGATCCCGAGCTGACCCTCGACCTGCCGCCCGCGATCACGGCCGCCACGGGCATGGACGCGTTGACGCACAACGTCGAGTCGTATCTGTCGCCTGCGTGGCATCCGCTGTGCGACGGCATCGCCGTCGAAGGCGTGCGCATCGCGGCGCGCGCCTTGCCGGTTGCGGTGAAGAACGGACACGATGTCGACGCGCGCGGCGAGATGCTGATGTGCTCGATGATGGGCGCGATCGCGTTCCAGAAGGACCTCGGCGCCGTGCACTCCTGCGCGCATGCGCTGTCCACCGTCGCCGATCTGCATCACGGGCTCGCGAACGGCATCATGATCGACCACGTGATGCGCTTCAATCTGCCGGTCGCCGGCGCGAAGCTCGCCGAGCTCGCGCGCGTCGCGCAGGTGCCGGGCGGCGACAGCGGGAGCGACGAAGCACGCGCCGACGCATTCGTCGCGTGGCTCACGCGCCTCAAGCAGCAACTCGGCATTCCGGCTTCGCTGTCGGCGTACGCCGGCGCGCGGCGCGTCGGCACCGACGACATCGCGAAGCTCGTCGACGTCGCCGTCGCCGACATCTGCCACCAGACCAATCCGCGGCCGTGCACGGCCGACGACTTCCGGCGCATCTTCGCCGCCGCAATGTAGGCAACGCATGGCCGCGCCCCTCCTGATCGGCGTCTCCGCACGCATCCATCATCCGAGCGACAACGTCGTGAAGCTCGGCGGCGTCTATACGAAAACGCTGCACTACCTCGAGCAATCGGCGGCGCACTGGGTGATGTCGAAGAACGTGCTCGTGCTGATGATCCCGGCCATCGAGAGCGAAGGCCTGATCGAGCGCAGCGAGATGCGGCTTTATCACTATGCCGAGGCGCTCGACGGCCTGGTGCTGCAGGGCGGCGCCGACATTGCGCCGCCGACGTACGGCGAAGAGCCGCGCGACCCGGCGTGGATCGGCGACCGGGTGCGCGACCGCTACGAAATCGAGCTCTTCGAGGCGTTCGTCGGCAAGGGCAAGCCGGTGCTCGGCATCTGCCGCGGCTGCCAGCTGATCAACGTGGCCTTCGGCGGCACGCTCTACCAGGACATCGCCACGCAGGTGCCGAACGCCATCGATCATCGCGACATCTCCAAGTACGAACAGAAGTTCCACACGCTGAAGTTCGTCCCGGACACGTCGCTGGCGAAGCTTTATCCCGGCCGCAACGGCGCCACGATCAATACCATTCATCACCAGGCCGTGAACAAGCTCGGCCGCGGCCTGATCGTCGAAGCCGTTGCGGAGCCCGACGGCATCGTCGAAGCGATCCGCTGGCGCGGGCCGAGTTACGTCAGGGGCGTGCAATGGCATCCCGAGTTCATGTTCGGACCCGGCATCGGCGCCGAGCACCTCGACGGCGCACCGATCCTCAATGAATTCCTCGACGCGGCGCGCCAGCGCAAGGCGAAGCGCGGATTGTTCCGCCGCGCCATCCCCGCGCTGCGCTCGGCGCGCGCCGCGGACACGGGCTCGATCACGCACGGCAAGGCGCGGTAATGGCGGGACCGACGCTTGCGATCGTCAACCCGGCCACCGGATCGACGGTCGTTCGGCTGGCGGCCGACGGCGCCCGCGACGTGGCGCAGCGGCATGCGGCCGCCCGTGCCGCGCAGCCGCGCTGGGCGGCGACGCCGATCAGGAAGCGCATTGCCACCATCGAGCGGTTCCGCGAGCAGATCGTCGCGCAGGGCGAGACGCTCGCCCGCACGCTGACGCAGGAAGTCGGCAAGCCGATCCGCCAGTCGCGCAACGAGTTGAAGGGGCTGCTCGCGCGGCTCGACTTCTTCACTGCCGAGTCGGCGCGCGTGCTGCGGGAGCAGAAGGTGTTCGCCGACGCGACGCAGAACCTCGACGAGCGAATCACGCACGAGCCGCTCGGCGTCGTCGCAAACATCTCGGCGTGGAATTACCCGTACTTCGTCGGCAGCAACGTGTTCATCCCGGCGCTCGTCGCGGGCAATGCGGTGCTGTACAAGCCGTCCGAATACGCGACGCTCACCGGACGCCACATCGCCGACCTGCTGCACGCCGCGGGTGTTCCCGACGACGTGTTCGTGCCGGTGATCGGTGGCGCCGCGACGGGCGCGGCGTTGCTGCGCCAGCCGCTCGACGGCGTCTTCTTCACCGGGTCGTATGCCACCGGCGCCAGGGTCGCCGCGATCGCCGGCAAGCGAATGATCAAGGTGCAGCTCGAGCTCGGCGGCAAGGATCCGGTGTACGTCTGCGACGACGTCGATGCGAAGACCGCGGCCGCGGCCGTCGCCGACGGCGCGTTCTACAACACGGGGCAGTCGTGCTGCTCGGTCGAGCGCATCTACGTGCATGAAGCGATTCACGACGCGTTTGTCGACGCATTCGTTGCCGAAGTGCAGAGCTACCGCATCGGCGATCCGATGGACGAGGCGACGTACATCGGGCCGCTTACGCGGCGCGCGCAGCTCGACGTGCTGCGCCGGCAGGTGGCCGACGCGCGGCGCAAGGGCGCATCGCTGCTTTGCGGCGGATCGGCGATCAAGCGCAAGGGCAGCTGGTTCGCGCCCACGGTACTCGCCAACGTCGACCATTCGATGCTGGTCATGCGCGAGGAAAGCTTCGGCCCGATCATCGGCATCCAGGCGGTGGCCGACGATGCCGCGGCGATCGAGCTCATGAACGACACCGAATACGGCCTGACCGCCGGCGTGTACACGCACGACGCGGCCCGCGCGCGGCGCATCCTGTCGCGCGTGCACGCGGGCAGCGTGTACTGGAACTGCTGCGATCGCGTGAGTCCGCGCCTGCCGTGGTCCGGGGTCAAGCATTCGGGCATCGGACTCACCCTCGGCACGATGGGCATCCAGGCGTTCACGCGCCCGAAGGCCTGGCACCTGCGCAGCGCATAAGTCGCGCCTGGCGTACCGACGCCGGGTGCGGCAGATGCGTTCGAACGCGTCGTGCGGAGTCGGGCGCCCGCTGACGCCTTCGCCGGTCAGCTTCGGCTGGCTAGCGCAGGTTGCGGCTCGACCACCACAGCGACAGCCCGAGTGCGAGCACGACGAGCAGCGCCGCGCCCATCGTGATCAGCGACGTGATCTCGACGTTCTTGCGCTCGAGCACGAGCTTCGAGTTGAGGTTGCGGTAGACCTTGCGCAGGTCGGCCGACGTGCCCGCATAGAAATACTCGGCACGCGTGACGTCGGCCACCGCCTTGAGCGTTTCCTCGTCGAGGCGCACGTACACCGACCAGCCCTCGAAGCCGATCAGGCCGCCCGCCGCGGTGCCGAAGCCGACGGTGAACACGCGCACGCCGCGGTCGGCCGCGATCTTCGCGGCATCGAGCGGATCGGGCCCGGTGGTGCGGCGGCCATCGCTCATCAGGATGATGACCGAGTTCGTGTTCGATCCGGGAGCGACCGGTTTGAACGGCTTCGGCTCGGCCTTGGGCTTGGCCGGCTCGAGGCGGCGCGCGCGCCCCGCTCCGCCATAAAAGCCGCCGGGGAACGTCAGCGATTCGAGGTCGATGCCGGCGTCGGGGAACAGCGTGGCGAGCGCGACGTACAGCGCGCTGCCCGTTGCCGTGCCGCGCTGCAGTTCGAAGCGGTCGATCGCCTCGAGCAGCTTCTCCTTGTCGTCGGTCGGCGGCTGCACGAGCGCCGCGTTGCCGCCGAACGCGACGATGCCGATGCGCGCGTTCGGCGGGCGCTCCTCGACGAACGACTTCGCCGCGATCTGCGCAGCGGTCATCCGGTTCGGGTCGACGTCGGTGGCGCCCATGCTGAGCGACACGTCGATCGCGAGGATGATCGTCTGCTGCTGCGACGGCAGCGTCACGAGCGCCGTCGGCCGTGCAAGCGCGACGATCATCGCGGCCAGCGACACGAGCAGGATGGCGGGCGGCAGGTGGCGGCGCACGCGCTCCCCCGGTCCCATCGCCGCCTTGACGAGATCCAGGCTCGAATAGCGAACCGCATTCTTCTTGCGCCGGCGCAGCCACAGCACATAGCCGCCGACGAGCACCGGCACCAGCAGCAACCACCACAGCATCTGCGGCCAGAGGAACTTCATGGGGGCGTCGGCAGGTCCTGCAATTGCGCGGCGTGAAGCGTATTGGCGAGCAGCGTGGCAATGGTCATCGGGCCGACGCCTCCCGGCACGGGCGTGATCCACGAGGCGCGCTCGCGTGCGGCCGCGAAATCGACGTCACCGGCGAGCGCGCCGTCGGGCATCCGGTTGATTCCCACGTCGACGACGATGGCGCCTTCGCCGATCCAGTCACCCTGCACGAAGCGCGGCTTGCCGATCGCGGCGACGACGATGTCGGCGGCGCGCACGATGGCGGCAAGGTTGCGCGTCGCGGAATGGCAGACCGTCACGGTGCAGCGCGCCATCAGCAGTTCGAGCGCCATCGGGCGCCCGACGATGTTCGATTGACCGATGACGACGGCGTGCCTGCCTGCGAGCGGCTCGCCGGTGGATGCGAGCAGGCGCATGCATCCGAACGGCGTGCACGGCCGCAGCAGCGGCATCCTGAGGACGAGACGCCCGACATTGTACGGATGGAACCCATCGACATCCTTTCGCGGATCGATGCGCTCGATCACGCGCTCGGGCGCAATCTGCGCCGGCAGCGGCAACTGCACCAGAATACCGCTGACCGACGGATCGCAGTTGAGACGATCGATCACCGCCAAAAGTTCGTCTTCCGCCGCGCTGGCCGGCAGGTCGATTGCGAGCGAGCGCATCCCGACCGCGTCGGTCGTCCGGCGCTTGTTGCGAACGTAGATCTGCGACGCGGCATTCTCGCCGACGAGCACGACGGCAAGGCCCGGCGCGGACCCGCCGGCGGCAACGCGCGCAGCCACGCCGGCACGGACCTCGTCGGCCAGGTGCTGCGCGGCGAGCTTGCCGTCGAGGATGCGCGCGGGCATGAGAACGAAGCTGCGGGGAGCGCCGGTTAGAATCGGCCGGTGATCGACGACGCAATTCTAGCCGCAATCGAAGCGCGCCTCGTTCGCGCCGCCGCGTTGCCGCCGGCGCGGTGGCGGCCATTCGCCGTCGATGGCGTGCCCGTGGGCGCGGTCGACGACGAGCGTGCCGCGCGGCTTGCACGATTCGACTGCTTCCGTGTCACCGGCGAGGCCGTCGCACTCGACGCGCGGCTTGCAACCGCGCCCGCGCGATCGGCCGCGCTTGCCGAGGTCGCGACGGTGCTGCGTGGCGAAGGTGCCTTGCCGGCATGGCGAGATGAGCCATATGCCGTCGCCCGCGATTTCGGCGATGTGCCGCTGTTCGTGATCGAGCGCGGCGCCGCGCGATATTTCGGCGTGGTGACGTACGCCGCGCACGTGAACGGTATGGCGCAGGGCGACGGTGAACCGACAATGTGGCTTGCGCGCCGCAGCCCGCACAAGGCGGTCGATCCGGGGCTGCTCGACAATCTCGTCGGCGGTGGCATCGGCGCAGGATTTCGCGTCGACGAAACGGTGGTCAAGGAAGCCTGGGAGGAAGCGGGCATCGAACCGGCACTTGCACGCCGGTCACGGCCGGCGGGCGTGCTGCATTCGCGTCGAGCGATGGTTGACGGGCTGCAGCGCGAGGTGCTGTTCGTGCACGACCTCGTGCTGCCACCCGGGTTCGTGCCGGTGAATCGGGACGGCGAGGCGGTCGAGCACCGCCTGGTGAGCCTCGCCGAGGCGGCGCGCGCCATTGCATGCACGAGCCCGCCTGACGAGGTCACGCCGGATGCGAGCCTCGTCGTGCTGGATTACCTGTTGCGGCAGGGCGCGATATGCCCGGACCAGCCGCGCTACCGTGCCCTCGCGGCGTTACGGTGCGTGCCTCTCTGAGGCGGGCGGGCGCACCCGCCGCGCGTCAATAGCGGTCGCGACCCACCTGATTGCCGATCACGCCGCCGACGACGCCGCCGACCGCCGCACCGCCGACGTCACCGGTCACGCCGGCACCGATCGCCGTGCCCACGCCGGCGCCTACCACGGTGTCACGGTCGCGCTCGCTCATGCCCGCGCACGCCGCGAGGTTCGCGGCCAGGAACGTACAGATCATCAGTTTGGTTGCCCGTTTCATCGTCGGCCTCCGTAGCGGGCGCGGTCGGCCCTGCGCCAACCGCAAGCCCCTCGCATAGCGATATCCCACTATGCCGCGCTGGCGCTGGCGACGGTAGCGAGGCGCGGCCGAAATGCGTGTCGGCGGACGACCGACCCCACTACTTGGTGTCGGCCGGCGCCATGCGCTCGATGCCCATCTCGCGCAGCGTGTCGCCGATGGCGTTGACCGCCTGGCGCATCTCGTCGGGGCCGATGGCACCGATGCAGCCGACGCGAAACGTCTCGACCTGCGTCAGCTTGCCGGGGTACAGGATGTAGCCCTTCTCGCGCACGCGGTCGTAGAACTCGCGGAAGGTGTAGCGCGTGTCGGCCGGCGCGTGGAACGTCACGATGATCGGGGCCTGGATGGCGGCATCGAGGAAGGGCCGGAAGCCGAGCGCCTTCATGCCGCTGACCAGCATGTCGCAGTTGCGGGCATAACGCGCAAGCCGCGCCGCGGGTCCGCCTTCGGCGGCATGCGCCTCGAGCGCCGCAGCGAAGGCGGCGACGACGTGCGTCGGCGGCGTGTAGCGCCATTGCGTCGTCCCTTCCATGTACTGCCATTGGTCGTGAAGATCGAGCGACAGCGACGTGCTGTTGCCCGCCGCGGCTTCGAGCGCCGCGCGCCTCGCAATCACGAAGCCCATGCCGGGAGGACCTTCGATGCACTTCCCCGACGCGGCGATCAGCGCGTCGAACGGCATGGTGCCTGCGTCGATCGGCAGCGCGCCGAACGAGCTCATCGCATCGACGATCAGGCTTTTGCCATGCCGCGCCACGACGGCCGCAATCTCGGCGAGCGGGTTCAGGATCCCGGTGGAGGTTTCGCAATGGATGAGCCCGACGTGCGTCACGGACGGGTCGGCGGTCAGCAATCGCTCGACGTCGCGGGCCGTGGTCGGGACGTCTTCGGCGGTCTCGAACACCGACGTCCGGCGACCCATCATCTGCGCGAGCCGGGCGAGCCGCTTGCCGTAAGCCCCATTGATGAGCACGAGCAGGTGACCATCGCGCGGCACCAGCGTATTGACGGCGGCCTCGACCGAAAAGGTGCCGCTGCCCTGCATCGGCACGCAGACATGCGAATGCTCGCCCGACACCATGCCGAGCACGCGCTCGCGCACGCTCGCCGTGATGGCGTTGAAGCTCGAATCCCACGAGCCCCAGTCGCGCAGCATCGCGCACTTCGTGGCCAGTGACGTCGTGAGCGGTCCCGGCGTCAGCAGGATGGGGTCGCGGCTCGCATTTGCCATTGTCGAATCCTCGTTGGTTGCAGTTCGTGCCGGCGTCAGCGCAGCGATGCTCGCGTGGGAATGTGCGACAGGCCGACCAGCACGATCGACGTGCTCACCGCCAGCACCATGGTGAGCGCCGCCGCGTCGAAGATCGCGCCGCGGTCCGTCAGCGCAAAGATGCCCACCGGCATCGTCACCCAGCCCGGCGGATACACCATCACCGTCGCCCCGAGCTCGCCCATCGACAGTGCAAAGCTCAGGCTGAATGCGGCGATCAGGTACGGCGTGACGAGCGGCAGCGTCACGCGGCGCAGCCGGTAGAACGGTCGCGCCCCGAGGCTCTCGGCCACCTGCTCGAATTCCACCGGCAGTCGTGACAGGCCGGCCGAAACGTTGCCGTAGGTGAACGCGGACACGAGCACGAAGTGCGCGATCAGCACGATCAGCGTCGTGCCGTTCAGCAACACCGGAGGACGGCTGAACGCGACGAGCAGCCCGAGGCCCACCGACACCGACGGCACCGCACTGGGAATGAAGAACACGGCGTCGAGAAGGCGCTTCGGCAAGCCGCGCTGCGGACGCAGCGCGAGTGCCGCCCAGGTGCCGCTCATCAGCGCGATGGCACTGGCGATGAACCCCGTCCACAAGCTGACGTGCAACTGCTCGAGCGGATCGCCATGCAGCGCATTGGCGTAGTGCTCGAGCGTCATGTGGCTCGGCAGCACGCCGTTCCACTGCCCGCTGATGCTCGCGAGCGCGATGACGCCGATCGGAAGTCCGTAGAGGACGACGAACAACGCCGCGGCGAGCAGCCACGTGAGCGCCCTGCCCGTCCTAGACCAGACCAGCACGCCGGCCTCCGAAGTACGCGACGACGAACCGGTACAGCGAATAAAGCGCGATCGACAGTGCCACGTTAACGACGGCGATCACGCATGCGGTGGTGTAGTCGAACTGCTGGATGGCCTTGTCGTAGATCAGAAGCGGCAGCGTGATGACGTCCTTCGCGCCGATGAAGAGCACGATGCCGAACTCGTTGACCGTGAGGAGCAGGCACAGGCTGCCGCCGGCGACGAGTGCCGGCAATGCGGCCGGCAGGATGATGCGCTGGACGATCCGCAGCGGCCGCGCGCCCAGGCTGCTGGCCACCTCGATCTGCGCCGGCTCGATCAGCGAGAATGCCGCGAGGAGCGGCCGCATCACGAACGGCGTGTACACGGTCATCTCGGAAAGGATCACGCCCCACTGCGAATAAAGGAAATCCACCGGCGGCAGGTCCACGTGCAGGATCGCCATCAGCGATTCGTTCAGCATGCCGGCCGAGCCGTAGATGAAGGTGAACGCGAGCGCGACCAGGAACGTCGGCAGCGCGATGAACGTATCGATCATCCGCGCCAGGACCTCGCTTCCCGGAAACGGCGTGAACGCGATCAGCACCGACAGCACGAACCCGAGGACGAGGCAGCCCGCCGTGGCGCTCAACGCGATCACCAGCGTGTTGACGAGCGCGTGACGGAACTCGCCCGACGCCATGACCCCGGCGAACTTTGCGAGCGACAGCACGTCGCCATCGCCCGCGAGCGCCTGGCGCAGGATCAGCCACAGCGGAAAGAAGAACAGCGCCGCGAGGATCAGAAGCGGCGGCGCGATCCAGAAGCTGCCCGTGCGCGGTTGCGCCGCGTACGGCGCGCCGAGCGCAAGCTCAGCCACGGGTCATCGTCTCCGGCACGAGCGTCGCCTGCGTGGCACTGAAGTGGACGGTCAACGCCGCGCCGGGCGGCGGAGGCTCGTGCATCGGCGGGCACGACAGTCGCAATACGTGGCCCGCGACGTCGAGCTCGACGTTCTGCATGTCGCCTTGCCACTGCACGCTGCGCACCGTGGCGCTGAGCGCGTTGGCGCCTTCACCGGGCGCGCCCAGCGACACGTCGTGAGGCCGCACGCACAGCAGGCAATGGCCGCCGTCGGGCAGGCCGTGGTGGTTGCGCGCAAGCAGCGCACCGTCGCCGAAGCGCACGCGCGCCATGCCGGCGCCCGCGCCCGCGAGCGCCTGCACCGGAAGCAGGTTGGCACGGCCGAGGAACTCGGCCGAGAAACGATTGGGCGGATAGCGGTACAGCGATTGCGCGTCGCCGAATGCGACGAGCTTGCCGTCGCGCATGATGCCGATGTGGTCGGCCAGCGTCAGCGCCTCGGTCTGGTCGTGCGTAACGTAGAGCACGGTGAGCGACGGCAGCTCACGGTGCAGCTTCGCGAGCTCGTCGAGCATCGAGCGGCGTATCTGCGCGTCGAGCGCCGACAGCGGCTCGTCGAGCAGCAGCACCTGCGGGCGAATCGCCAGCGCGCGCGCAATCGCGACGCGCTGCTGCTGGCCGCCGGAGAGCTCGCGCGGGTAGCGCTTCGCGTAATTCGCCATGCCGACGAGGCGCAGGCATTCGGGGACGCGCTCGCGGATCACGTCGGCGCCGGCGCCGCGCGCGCGGAGGCCGAACGCGACGTTCTCCTCGGCCCGCATGTGCGGAAACAGCGCGTAGTTCTGCACCACCATGCCGATGTTGCGCGCGTGCGGCGCGACGTTCGTCACGTCGCGCGTGCCGATCGTTATGCGTCCACGCGATGGGCGGACGAATCCCGCCACCGCGCGCAGTGCCGTCGTCTTGCCCGAGCCGGAAGGACCGATCAGCGCGACGATCTCGCCCGGGTTGACCGCAAGCGTCAGCGAATCGAGCACGACGACGCCGTTGTACGCAACGCTCACGTCGTCGAAGCCGATGCCGCTGCTGCTGCGCATGGCGCGCTCGGCACCGGCGCGCGTGGAAACCGGAACCGCGGCGGCGGTCCCGGCGATATCGGCCGGCATCACTGGTTCGCGATGGCCTTGTTGTAAGCCGCGACGTCGCTCTGGAGCTCGGACAGCACCTTGTTCCAGTCCGGCGACCAGATCTCGACGCCCTGGAGCATCGCGTTCAGCTTCTTGAAGTTGTCGTCGGTCGGATGCACGTCGGTACGCACCGGGAAGCCCTGCGCCACCGAGCTCACCTCCTTCTGCGCGGCCTCGCTCAGCAGGAAGTCGATCAGCTTCTTGCCGTTCTCCGCGTGCGGCGCACCGGCGACGAGCCCGATGTAGTACGGCAGCGTGAACACCGAGCGCTTGCCGTCGGGTCCGGCCGGGAAGAACACCTGGACGTTCGGGTTGTTGCGCATCTGCGCGAGGTTCATCTGCAGGTCGCCGTTGGCAACGTAGATCTCGCCCTTGTTCACGAGCGCCGTCAGCTTGCCGGTGGACGCGGAAGGACCGAGGTTGTTCGCCTGCAGCTTGCCGAGATATGCGAGGCCGGCTTCCTTGCTGCCGAACGCATGGAAAGCCTGCAGCATCAGCGCGGTGCCGTCACCCGCCTGTCCAGGCGTCGAGTACTGCAGCTTCTTCTTGAATTTCGGATCGAGCAGGTCTTCGTACGTCTTCGGCGGATCCTTCAACGCGGAGGAGTTGTAGATGAAGTTGGGAAAATTATTGATCATCGCGACGTACAGCCCCTTCGGATCCTTGTCGCGCGCTTCGAGCTTGTCGGCGCCGGCCGGCGTGTACGGCTGCAGCAGCCCGTCGGCGGCCGCCCGCTGCATGAACGGCGGCAGCGTCACCAGCACGTCGGCCTGCGTGTTCGACTTCTCCTTCGCGATGCGGTCGGCGACGCCGCTCGAGCCCGCCTCGATGTACTGGATCTTGATGCCGGTGGCCTTGGTGAACGCGTCGAACTGGTTGCCGAACCAGCTCGGATTGCCGTCGTGCAGGCCGTCCGCTGCGTAGATCGTGACCACGTTCGACTGGGCCAGCGCGGCCCCCGCAAATGCCGCCAGCGCGAGCGCCAGCATCGACGTCAATTTCGACTTCATGGGTCTCCTCCCGGAGTCAAGAATCAAACCGCGTTGATCATGCCCGCGCGACACTGGCGACGCAACGGACACGAGTGCACCGCCGGCAATCTTACTTCGCGGCGGACGCTGTCCCGTGCGGCGCCCGCCCGCGTTTGCCGCGGATTGTTGACAATCTACAACCAACAGATTTTAATGGCAACATGTTGAAGGCACCCGCGCCGATCCCCGCCGTGCCCGGCGCCGTGCGGCGCCGTGCGGTCGGCGACGATCACCCGATCGCGCTGATCCAGACCAATTCGCTGCCCGGCCTCGTGCAGCGCGAGCTCGAGCGGATGATCCTCGCCGGCGACCTTCCCGCCGGTTCGAAGCTTCGCGAGACCGAGGTGGCGTCGATGCTCGGCGTATCGCGCGGCCCGGTGCGCGAAGCGTTTCGCGCACTCGAGGAATCGGGGCTCGTGCGGCTCGAAAAGAATCGCGGCGTGTTCGTGCGCCAGATCGGCATCGACGAAGCCGACCAGATTTTCGAATTGCGCGCGGTCCTCGACGAATTCGCGGGCCGGCGCGCCGCGCAGAACGCGACGCCGGCGCAGGCCGCCGAGTTGCGCAGCCTCGTCGGGCAGATGGAAAAGGCGGTGGCACGCGGCGACGTCGACGGCTACCACGACGCGAACGTCGCCTTCCACGATCGCATCGTCGAGCTCGCCGGCAACGCGAAGCTCACGTTCGTCTACCGGCGCCTCGTGAACGAGTTGCACCTGCATCGGCGCGCCGCACTCGGACAGAGCGGCATCCTGCCGCTGTCGATGCGCGAGCACCGGGCGATCGTCGACCACATCGCGGCGCGCCAGCCGGCCGCGGCCGGACGCGCACTGCACGAGCACGCCATGGCGAGCCGCGAGCGCGTTCACCACACCAAGAGCTTGCCGACACCACGCACGGGAAAATCCGCACGATGACGACAGCAGCGCCGAAGAATGCCGCGGCAGCGCGGACAAATCCCATCGAGGTCAACGGCCGCCGCTATCGCTGGCCCGAGCGCCCGCTCGTCGTCGTGTGCGTGGACGGCTGCGAGCCCGACTACGTGAACCAGGCCATCGCCGCCGGCAGTGCGCCGTGGATGGCCGCTCTGAACGGCCGCGGCACCTGCCTCACCGCCGACTGTGTCGTGCCGTCGTTCACGAACCCGAACAACCTGTCGATCGTCACCGGTGCGCCGCCGTCGGTGCACGGCATCTGCGGCAACTATTTCTTCGATCCCGATGCAAACGCCGAAGTGATGATGAACGACCCGAAATATCTTCGGGCGGGCACCATCCTCGCGGCCTTCGCCGACGCAGGTGCCGCGGTCGCCGTGATCACGGCCAAGGACAAGCTGCGCGCGCTCCTCGGCCACGGGCTTTCCGGCATCTGCTTCTCGTCGGAGCGCGCCGACAAGGTCACGCGCGCCGACAACGGCATCGACGACGCGCTGTCGCTGGCCGGCATGGCGCTGCCGTCGGTCTACAGCGCCGAACTGTCCGAATTCGTGTTCGCGGCCGGATGCGCGCTGTTCGAGCGCGACCGGCCCGACATCATGTATCTGTCCACCACCGACTACGTCCAGCACAAGCACGCGCCGGGAACACCCGCGGCCAACGCGTTCACCGGGATGCTCGATCGCTACTGTGCGCGGCTCGACGCGGCCGGCGCCACCGTCGTGTTGACGGCCGACCACGGCATGAATGCCAAGACCGATGCCTTCGGCCGTCCGAACATCGTGTTCCTGCAGGACATTCTCGACGCCGCATACGGCGACGACGCCACGCGCGTCATCCTGCCGATCACCGATCCGTACGTGGTCCACCACGGCGCGCTCGGCTCGTATGCCACCGTCCACGTCGCAGGCGGCGTAGCGCTCGACGACGTGCGCCGGCGGATCGCCGCGTTACCGGGCATCGATCTCGTGCTGTCCCGCGCGGAAGCCTGTGTCCGATTCGAGCTTCCCGAAAACCGTGTCGGCGATCTCGTCGTCGTCTCCGAGCGCCTGACCGTGATCGGCAGCCGCCGGACCCGTCATGACCTGTCCGGCCTCGATGCGCCGCTGCGCTCGCACGGCGGCACCTCCGAGCAGCGCGTGCCGCTGATCGCCAACCGGCCCGCCCCCGACCTTCCCGAACGCCGCTGGCGCAATTTCGACGCGTTCGATCTCGGGCTCAACCATCTCGCTTAAGCCCTGTTCGAGGTTCCTTCCGAAATGCTGACTGCCACCCAGGCCGCACCTGCTCCCGCCGTCCTCGCCGAATCGATGCGCATCGCCGGCGAGCGTGTCACCGCCGCCCGCACGCTCGAGGTGCATAACCCGTACAGCGGCGCGCTCGTCGGCACCGTGCCTCGCGCCAGCGTCGATGATATCCGCCGCGCCTTCGCCGTCGCACGCGCATACAAGCCGATGCTGTCGCGCTACGAGCGCTACGAGATCTGCCGCAGGGCGGCAGAAATCATCGCTGCGCGCGCGACGGCACTGTCCGATCTCATCACCGCCGAATGCGGGATCTGCAAGAAGGACTCGCTCTACGAGGTGGGCCGGGCGCGCGACGTGTTCACGTTCGCGGGCAACGCGGCGCTCACCGACGACGGCCAGGTGTTCTCGTGCGACTTAACGCCGCACGGCAAGTCGCGCAAGGTGTACACGCTGCGCGAGCCGCTGCTCGGCGTGATCTCGGCGATCACGCCGTTCAACCATCCGCTGAACCAGGTCGCCCACAAGGTGGCCCCGTCGATCGCGACGAACAACCGGATGGTGCTGAAACCCACCGAGAAGACGCCGCTGTCGGCGTTGGCGCTCGCCGATATCCTGTATGAAGCCGGCCTGCCGCCGCCGATGTTCTCGGTGGTCACCGGCGACCCGCGCGAGATCGCCGACGAGATGCTCGTCAACCCGGATATCGACGTCGTGACATTCACCGGCGGCGTCCCCGTCGGCAAGTACATCGCGGCCAAGGCCGTGTACAAGCGGCAGGTGCTGGAATTGGGCGGCAACGACCCCATCATCGTCATGGCGGACGCCGATCTCGACGAGGCCGCGACGCTCGCCGCCACCGGGTCGTACAAGAATTCGGGCCAGCGATGCACGGCGGTCAAGCGGATGCTCGTCCAGCAGGACGTGGCCGACGCGTTCGTCGACAAGCTGCTCGAGCGCACGCGGGCCTGGACGTACGGCAACCCGGCCGACCCGAAGGTCGACATGGGCACGGTCATCGACGAGGCGGCCGCGCGCAACTTCGAGGCGAAGGTCGACGCCGCCATCGCGCAGGGCGCACGGCTTTTGCATGGCAACCGGCGTGAAGGCGCGCTCTACTCCCCCACGGTCCTCGACCACGTCAGCCCCGACATGGACGTGGTGCGCACCGAAACGTTCGGGCCGGTGTCGCCGGTGATCCGCTTTCGCGACATCGACGAGGCGATCCGGATTTCGAATTCGACGGCGTACGGGCTCTCGTCGTCGGTATGCACGAATCGGCTGGATTACATCACGCGGTTCGTCCGTGAGCTGCAGGTCGGCACGGTCAACGTGCGCGAGGTTCCCGGATACCGGCTCGAGCTGACGCCGTTCGGCGGCATCAAGGACTCGGGCCTCGGCTACAAGGAAGGGGTGCAGGAGGCGATGAAGAGCTTCACCAACGTGAAAACCTACTCACTGCCATGGTGAGCGAACCGTAGTCGTGCAGACATTGCTCAATCTGCTGGCCGGCGTGTCGCTGCTCGTCTGGGGCACGCACATCGTGCGCACCGGCATCCTGCGCATGTACGGCGGCGACCTGCGCCGGGTGCTCCGGCGCAGCGTGAGCAAGCGGGTGTCGGCGTTCTTCGCCGGGCTCGGCGTCACCGGTCTCATCCAGAGCAGCACCGCTACCGCGCTGATCGTGGCGGCGTTTGCGGGACAGGGGCTGATCGGCACCGCACCCGCCCTCGCCGTCATGCTCGGCGCCGATGTGGGCACCGCGCTCGTCACGGTGCTGCTGTCGTTCGACCTGTCGTGGCTCGCGCCGCTCCTGATCTTCAGCGGCATCGTCCTCTACCTGTCGAGCCAGGCGAGCAACGCCGGACGCTTCGGCCGCATCCTGATCGGCCTCGGCCTCATCATGTTCGCGCTGCAGTGGATTTCGGTTGCGGCGCATCCGATCGTGCAGGCGGCCGGCGTCAAGGTGATCTTCGCGTCGCTCACCGGCGACGTGATGCTCGACATGCTCGTCGCCGCGCTCTTCACCGTGCTGTGCTATTCGAGCCTCGCCGTCGTGCTGCTCGTCGCGACACTCGCGTCGCTGCACGTGATCGCGCTGCCCGTCGCACTCGGCCTGGTGCTGGGCGCCAATCTCGGCAGCGGCGTGCTCGGCATGCTGTCGACGCTGCGCGCGGCACCCGAGGCGCGGCGCGTCACGCTCGGCAACTTCCTGTTCAAGCTGATCGGCTGCGTGCTCGCCGTCCCGCTCGCCGGTCATCTCGACGAGTGGATCGGCGGCATCGGCCTCGACGCGGCGCGCGAGGTCGTGCTGTTCCACCTCGCGTTCAACGTCGTGCTCGCGCTGCTGCTGCTGTACTGGACCGAGCACATCGCGAAGATCGCCGAGCAGCTGCTGCCGGCGCGGCCGCTGTCCGAGGATCCGGCGAAGCCGCGCCACCTCGACCCGTCGGCGCTCGACACGCCGGGCCTCGCCATCGCCTGCGCCGCGCGCGAGGCGATGCGCATCGGCGACGTGGTCGAGCAGATGCTCGCCGGGATGCTCACCGTGCTGACGACCAACGATCGCACGCTCGCCGAGCACCTGCGCAAGACCGACGACATCGTCGACGAGCTGTACACCGCGGTGAAGCTCTACCTCGCGCAGATTCCGCGCGAGGCGCTCGAGCAGCGCGAAGGCCGCCGCTGGGCCGACATCGTGTCGTTCGCGATCAACATGGAACAGGTCGGCGACATCATCGAGCGCATCCTGACCGACCTCGAGGACAAGAAGATCGACAAGGGCCGCAATTTCTCCGAGGCCGGCATGGCCGAGATCTGCGACCTGCATGCGCGCCTGATCGCGAACCTGCGTCTCGGGCTGTCGGTGTTCCTGAACGGCGACCTCAAGCATGCGCAGGAACTGCTCGCGCAGAAGGTGCTGTTCCGCGACCTCGAGCGGGCGTACGCCAATTCGCACCTCGGGCGTCTCGCCGGCAACACCGTGGAAAGCATCGAGACGTCGTCGCTGCATCTCGACCTCATTTCCGATCTGCGGCGGATCAACTCGCACATCTGCTCGATCGCCTATCCGATTCTCGAGGAAGCGGGCGTGCTCGCCCGCACGCGGCTCAAGACCGACGAAAGCGTCGCCGTGCCGGCCGATCGCGCCGCGCCGCTCGGCGACAGCGCCGCATGGCAGAAGCGCAAGCCGAAGACTGCATGATCTTCGGATGGTGATGCCGGTGCAGGAGCTGTCGCTCGGCATCACGCTCGCCGTGCTCGGCGCCGGCTTGCTGCATGCCGGCTGGAACGCATTGCTGAAGAGCGCCCCGGGCGGCGATCCGATGCTCGACACGGCAACCGTCGTCGCCGGCTCGTGCGTGTGGGCGCTCGTCGTCCTTCCGTTCGTGCCGCTGCCCGACCCTTCCGCGTGGAAATTCATCGCCGCGTCGACGGTGATCCACTTCGCGTACTACGTGACGCTCGCGCACGCGTACCGCACCGGTGACCTGTCGTTCGCCTATCCGCTGATGCGCGGCAGCGCCCCGCTGATCGTCGCGGTGCTCGGCGTCGCGTTCCTGCAGGAGCTTCCGACGACGCACGCGATGCTCGGCATCGTCCTGATCTGCACGGGCATCGTCAGCATCGCGTTCGTGCGCCGCGAGCGCCATCCCGCCGCTGCCGCGAGATGGGCGTTCGCGAATGCCGCGATCATCGCCGCGTACACGCTCGTCGACGGCAGCGGCGCGCGCACGTCGGGCAACGCGCTCGCGTACGTCACCTGGCTGATCTTCATCGAAGGCCTGCCGTTCATTGCGTGGATCCTCTGGCGCCGCCGCGCGGCGGGTGCGGCCTATCTGCAGCGTGGCTGGCGGCGCGGGCTCGTCGGCGGCGCCGCGAGCCTCGCCGCGTACGGCATCGTCCTGTTTGCGATGACGCGCGCACCGGTCGCTGCTGTCGCCGCGTTGCGCGAGACGTCGGTGCTGTTCGCCGCGCTGATCGGCGCAGTGTGGTTGAAGGAGGGTTTCGGCGCGATGCGCCTGGCCGGTGCCGCGAGCGTGGCGGTGGGGATCGCCGCGCTGAAACTGTAAGGGACACCCGTGAACATTCCGGTCGTGAGCGCCGCCGGGCCGCCCCAAGGCGCGAATAGCACCCCCTCCGGGGGCAGCGCAGCGGCGAAGCCGCAAGCGTGGGGGCGGTCATGAGCGCCGCCGGGCCGCCCCAAGGCGCGAATAGCACCCCCTCCGGGGGCAGCGCAGCGGCGAAGCCGCCAGCGTGGGGGGTACCCCACCATGCGCGCGTGGTCGTCGTCGGCGGCGGCATCGCCGGTGCGTCGGCCGCCTATCATCTGACGAAGCTCGGCCTCACCGACGTCGTGCTGCTCGAACAGGGACGCCTCACCTGCGGCACCACCTGGCACGCGGCGGGCCTCGTCGGCCAGATGCGCGCAACGCGCAACGCGACGCGGATGAGCCGCTACGGGATCGAGCTCTATGCGTCGCTCGAGCACGAAACCGGTCTCGCCACGGGCTGGAAGGCATGCGGCAGCGTGAATGTCGCGAAGACGCGCGAGCGCATGCAGCTGATGCGCAGGCAGATGGCCCGCGCGCGGAGCTTCGGCGTCGAATTCACCTGGCTCACGCCGCAGGAGATCGCGCAAAAGCTGCCGCTGCTGCGCATCGACGACCTCGAAGGCGGTGTATGGATTCCGGGCGACGGGAAGGCGAATCCGACCGACCTCACGCAATCGCTCGCGAAGGGCGCACGCGCCCGCGGCGCGCGGATCGTCGAAGGGGTGCAGGTGAGCGGCGTCAGCGCGCATAACGGCCATGTCACGGGCGTGCAATGGACCTCGGGTGACGCGCGCGGCGAGATCGGCTGCGAGTTCGCCGTCAATTGCGCCGGACAGTGGGCGCGCGAATTCGGCGCGCTCGCAGGCGTCGGCGTGCCCCTTGCATCGGCCGAGCATTTCTATCTCGTCACCGAGCCGATCGCGGGCGTTGCGACCGACATGCCGGTGATCCGCGATCCCGACGGGTATATTTACTTCAAGGAGGAAGTCGGCGGCGTCGTGATGGGCGGCTTCGAGCCGGTGGCCAAGCCGTGGAACGTCGAGCGGATTCCGGAGCGGTTCGAATTCCAGTTGCTGCCCGAGGACTGGGACCAGTTCGAGGTGCTGATGCAAAACGCATTGCATCGGATGCCCTGTCTCGAAACGGCGCCGGTCAAGCTGCTGCTGAACGGCCCCGAAAGCTTCACCCTCGACGGCAATTTCCTGCTTGGCGAGGCGCCGGAGTTGCGCGGCTATTTCGTCTGCGCCGGATTCAACTCGTCGGGAATCGCGAATGCCGGCGGTGCAGGCCGCCTGGTGGCCGAGTGGCTGATCGGCGGCGAGCCGCCGTTCGACGCCTGGGACGTCGACATTCGCCGCTTCGCCCCGTTGCACGTCAACCGGCGCCATCTCGCCGACCGAACCGTTGAAACGCTGGGCCTGCACTATGCGATGCGCTGGCCGCGCGAGGAGCTGTCGTCGGTGCGGCCGCTGCGCCGCTCGCCGCTCCACGACCGGCTGCGCGACAAGCGCGCCGTATTCGGCACGAAGAACAACTGGGAGCGCGCCAACTACTTCCTGCCGGAGCGCGAGAGCGAGCCGGCGGCCACGCTCGATACGCCGGGGTGGCTTGCGTGGATGCTCGACGAGCAGCGTGCGTGCCGCGAAGACCTGGTGGTCTTCGACCAGTCGTCGTTTTCCAAATTCGTCTTGAAGGGCCGCGATGCGCTCGCGGTCCTCGAGCGGCTTTGCGCAAATCGCATCGACGTGCCGGTCGGACGCATCGTGTACACCGCGCTTCTCAACGCCCGCGGCGGATTCGAGAGCGATCTTACGATCACGCGCGTCGCGGCGAACGAATTCTTCATCCTCACCGGCACGGCGCAGACCACGCGCGATTTCGGATGGATCGAATCGCACATCGGCGACGACGAGCATGCGTCGCTCGTCGACGTGACGAGCGCGTGGTCGATCCTGTCGCTGATGGGTCCGCGCGCCGAAGCGCTGCTGTCGTCGCTGTCGCATGACGACGTGTCGAAGGCCGCGCTGCCCTACGGCACGACGCGCATCGTCGATGTCGGCTACGCACGCGCACGCGCTGCACGCATGAGCTACGTCGGCGGTCCGGGATACGAGCTCTGCGTGCCCACCGACCAGTGCGTGACGCTCTACGACGCGCTATGCAGCGAAGGCACCCGGTTCGGGCTGCGCGACGCCGGCTATTACACGATCGACGCGCTGCGCATCGAAGCAGGCCGGCGTGCCTGGGGCGCCGAGCTGTCGCCCGACGAGACGCCGCTCGAGGCGGGCCTCGCGCACGCGGTTGCGTTCGACAAGCCGCACTTCATCGGCCGCGATGCGTTGCTTCGCCAGCGCGAGCGCGGCGTGGCGAAGCGACTCGTGCAGCTGGCGCTCGACGACCCGGCCGCGTTCGCCTGGGGTGGCGAGCCGATCCTGATGAACGGCGTGCCGGTCGGCGAAATCACGTCGGCCGGCTACAGCCGCAAACAAGGCCGAATCATCGCGTTCGCGTATGCGCGATCGCACGGCCACGATGCGCCGCTCACCGACACGATGATCGCCGGTGCGCGCTACGCGGTCGACATCGCCGGCGAGCGCGTCGGCGCGACGCTCGCCACGGCCAGGCGCTAATATGCGGGTGACGCCATGAAGCCAGAAGAAGCGGTCCACGTCGAACTCGCGGCGCTCGCATCCCACCTGCAATCACGCCGCACGGCGATCCTCACCGCGTGGAGCCGCATGATCAGGCTCGATCCCGACGTGACGACGGCCGAGACGCTGTCCCGCGTGCAGTTCTACGACCATATTCCCGCGATGCTCGACAGCCTCGAGCGCCGGTTGCGCGCGACGCATGCGCGCGACGGGCTGCAGGCGGAGCGGGAGGAGACCGACAACGCCGAGGACCATGGCCTGCAGCGCTGGCAGCAGGGCTACGCCGATCACGAGGTCATGCGCGAATGGATTGCGTTGAACGAGTGCCTCGCCAACGAGATCGAGCACTACGCCGGCGCGCGTCCCACGATTGCAGCGGCTGCACTTTGCGAAGCATGGCGCCGCGTCTCGGAGTTTTCGTTGACGGGGATGAGCGAGAGTGTCGCGCAGTACGAGCGGATGCAGCGCAGCGAGGCCGCGGCGCGCGTATCCGCGCTCGAAGCTGCCGCCGCGCAACTCGGCGAGCTCGAGCGCCAGCGTGCGGAGGCATGGCGCGAGGCGGCGCACGATCTGCGCGGGAACCTGAGCATCGTCGAGAACGTGGCGCAGGTCCTGCGGATGCAGGGACCGAGCGAGAAGTGGCTGCGCATACTCGGCCGCGGCGTCGCGTCGCTCAATTCGCTGCTCGACGACCTGACCACCCAGGCGCGGCTCGACGCGGGCCACGAGACGCGCGAGGTTCATCCGTTCGATGCCGCCGCGGCACTATCCGAGCTCTGCGCAAACCTCGAGCCGGTCGCCGCGGATCGCGGTCTGTTCCTGAAGTGCGAAGGTCCGCCGCGCCTCGAGGTCGAGGGCGACCGCGTCAAGATCTGCCGCATCGCGCAGAACCTCGTTCTCAACGCGCTCGCGTATACGAAGCACGGCGGCGTGAAGGTGACCTGGGAAGAGGTGGCCGGCACGACGCGCCGCTGGACGATGTGCGTGCAGGACACCGGACCGGGGCTTGCGGGCAATGCCGCGTCGGCGCTGTCCGTCGCGCTCGACGCGGCAACGCGGGAAGGTCAGGCGGTCGAGCGCGAGGGCGCGATGCGCGGGGACCCGAGCGCCGACCCCACACCGGCGCCGACGCTCACGTCGCGCTCCGAGCGGCCTCCCGGCCTCAAGACCGGCGAGGGCATTGGTCTGTCGATCGTCAAGCGGTTGTGCGAGCTGCTCGACGCGACCATCGAGTTGCATACGCCGCCGGGCGCGGGAACGACGTTCCGCGTCACCTTTCCTGTGCATTATCCCAAGGGCTGACACCGACGCACCGCGAGGTGGACGGCGCCTTTCGTACCCGGCGACCGGATTCCCATGACCGTTCTTCATCGCCCCGCTCCGCCGTCACACCGAGGCCGCACGCCATCGCGGCCCGGCAACGGAACCGCGCAGGTGCAAAGCCTCACGCGCGGCCTGTCGATCCTTGAATGTCTTGCACGCAGCGAGGGCGGATTGACGCTCACCGACATCGCGCATCGTGTCGAGTTGCCCGCGTCGACCACGCATCGGCTGCTCGGCACGCTGGAGAAGACCGGATTCGTGTACCAGATGGGCGACCTCGGCCGCTGGTACGTGGGACTTTCCGCGTTCACCGTGGGCTCGAGCTTCCTTGCCAACCGCGACTTCGCTACCCACAGCCATGCATACATGCGCCGGCTGATGGAGCAATGCGGCGAAACCGCGAATCTCGCGATCCTCGACGGCACCGAAGCGGTGTTCATCGACCAGGTGCAATGCCGCGAGACGATGCGCACGATCGTGAAGCTCGGCAGCCGCGTGCCGCTGCACGCATCCGGCGTGGGCAAGGCGATCTTCGCGTCGCTGCCCGACGACCAGATCGATGCGCTGATCAAGGTCAAGGGGCTGCCGCGCATCACCGAGAACACGATCACATCGCCCGAGACGATGTGGGCCAGCATCCGCGTGATCCGCCAGCGCGGCTTTTCGTTCGACGACGAGGAGCACCTGCCGGGCACGCGCTGTGTCGCAGCACCCATCTACGACGAGCATGCCGAGCCGCTCGGTGCCATTTCGCTCGCCGGTCCGTCGTCGCGCCTGCCCGATGCGCGCATCAAGCAACTCGGCCCGCTCGTGTCGCACATTGCCGAGGAAATCACCGGCAGGCTTGGCGGCCGCTGGCCGCATCCGCGCTAGTCGCTTGTGAGCGTTGCGCGGCGGCCGGCCGTTGCAGTTTCGGGCGGTTGCAGCGTGTCCGCGCGCACCCTCCGCGTGGTCGTCTACGCGGCGGTCGTCTTCTACGGCAGCCTGTTTCCGTTCGTCGGTTGGCGTGCCACCCACGAAGGCCTGCTCGACTTTCTCGCGCAAGTCCCCGACTTCCACGTCAACCGCGCCGATTCGCTCAGCAACGTGCTGGCTTACGTTCCGTTCGGCCTTTTCCTCGTGCGGGCGCTCAATCGCCCGGGACCGCTCGCGTCGGTCCTCCTGGCAACGCTGGGTGGCACGGCGCTGAGCTTCGCGATGGAATTCCTCCAGCAATTCGTGCCCGGACGCGTCGCATCCCTCCAGGATCTGATGACGAATTCGATCGGTTCATTTGCTGGCGCGCTGATCGGCGTCGCTACGCGAATCGACGTTCCGATGACGGCGACGATCGCACGCCTGCGTCGTGAGTGGCTGGGTCACGGACGCGACGAGGCAATCGGGCTGCTTGCGCTCGGGCTTTGGGTGCTTTCGCAATGGATGCCGCTCGTTCCATCGCTCGACGTCGCGGGATTGCGGCATAACCTTGCACCTCTCTGGCGCACGCTGCTCGACCCCGACACGTTCGATGCATCCCGCTTTGCGCTCTATGCGTTGAACCTGGCGGGGCTCGGCTTCCTTGCGCGTACCCTCGGCCCCGACAAGCGCCTGGTGGTCGCATTTGCGTTGCTTGCGCTGATCGTGGTTCCCGGGAAGGTTGCTTTCGACGGACGCGTTCTGTCGCTCGAAGCGATCGCCGGAACGCTGATCGGCATCATGACCGCCGTACCTGCGCTCGCAGCATCAAGGAAAGCCTCGGCTGTGGTCGCGATCGCCCTGCTTCTCGCCGCGTTCGCCGAGGCTGAACTGCGTCGCGGGGCTCCGGGGCTGCTCTACCCGTTCACCTGGATTCCGTTCAGGGGGCAACTGGAAAGCCCGCTTTCCGGCATGGCGTCATTGCTGGAGACCGTGTGGCCGGCGATCGCGCTGTCGTACCTGACGCGATTCGTGACCCCGGCGCGGTACGCTACGCAAGCCGGGTGGCTCGCAGGTTTCCTGCTCATGCTCCTGGTGTTCGCGCTCGAATGGAATCAGCAATTCGTGCCTGGTCGTTACGGTGACATCACGCCGGTCCTGCTGATCGGCGCAACCTGGGCCTTGACCTGGATCGCGATGCGGCAGGACCGCGACGTCGATCGGCCAAGGCGCTCTCTCCGCGTACCGGGTCCCAACCAGGGAGATCTGCGATGAACCCGTCCTCCATTCGCGGTGCGCTCGCGCCCGTCGTCTGTCCGTTCGCCTCGGATCTGCGTCCGGACGCCGCGCGCCTGATTCGTCATTGCCGCTGGCTGCTCGAAAACGACACCGGACTTGCGGTATTCGGCACGAACTCGGAAGGCAATTCGCTTTCGGTGCCGGAAAAGATCGCGCTCCTCGACGCGCTCGTCGACGCCGGCATTCCCGCGCACCGGATGATGCCGGGCACCGGCTGTTGCGCGCTGCCCGACACCGTCGAACTGACGCGCCATGCAATGCGCCACGGATGCGCCGGCGTGCTGATGCTGCCGCCGTTCTACTACAAGGGCGTGTCGGACGACGGGCTGTTTGCGAGCTATTCCGAGGTCATCGAGCGCGTCGGCGACGCGCGGCTTCGCATTTACCTCTATCACATCCCGCAGGTGTCGCAGGTGCCGCTCGGTCTTGCATTGATCGAGCGCCTGCTCGCGCGCTACCCCGGCACGATCGCGGGCGTGAAGGACAGCTCGGGCGACTTCGACAACACGCGCGCAATGCTCGAGCGGTTCCAACCACGCGGCTTCGATGTTTTTTCGGGCAGCGAATCATTCCTGCTCGCGACGTTGCGCGCCGGCGGCGCAGGCTGCATCAGCGCCATCGCCAACGTCAATCCGGCTCCGATCGCGCGTCTCGTCCGCGAGTGGCAGGCGAGCGATGCCGACGCGCAGCAGGCCGCGCTCGACCGTGTGCGCGCCGTCTACCAATCGCTGCCGATGCTGCCCGCCCTGAAGGCGACGATCGCGCAGTTCTCGCGCGACGACGCCTGGACCGCGGTGCGTCCGCCGCTCGTCGCCCTCGCGCCGTCGCAGCGGACGCAACTGCGCGACGCGCTGCACGCGCTCGGCTTCGCCATGCCGGGGTTGACTGCGCGCGACGCGGCCCCTGGCGCGTGAAGGTTCTCCCGGCGCGAGAGCCGCGCGCTATCGCACGTCGAACAGTGCCGCGGCGCCCATGCCGCCGCCGATGCACATCGTGACGACGACGCGCTTCGCGTTACGTCGCCGCCCTTCGATCAGCGCGTGACCCGTCAGGCGCGTGCCCGAGACGCCGTACGGATGGCCGACGGCGATCGCGCCGCCGTTCACGTTGAGTCGCTCATCCGGGATGCCGAGGCGATCGCGGCTTTCGATCACCTGCACCGCGAACGCCTCGTTCATCTCCCACAGGTCGATGTCGTCGACGCGAAGCTGCATCCGCGACAGAAGCTTCGACACGGCGAACACCGGACCGAGGCCCATCTCGTCGGGCTCGCATCCGGCGACGGCGAAGCCACGGTACACGCCGAGCGGCGCGAGCCCCCGTGCACCGGCCGCCGCCGCACTCATCACGACGCACGCGGCGGCACCATCGGAGAACTGGCTCGCGTTGCCGGCGGCGATGACGCCGCCGGGCAGCGCCGGCTTGATCTTCGCCACCGCTTCGTAGGTCGTGTCGGCGCGGATGCCTTCGTCGGCGGCAACGGTGACGTCCTTCGTCGAGACGTTCCCCGTCTCCTTGTCCGTCACCGCCATCGTGACGTCGATCGGCACGATCTCGTCGTCGAACCTGCCCGCGGCCGCCGCCGCGGCCGCGCGCTGCTGGCTTTGCACACCATACGCGTCCTGCCGCTCGCGCGGCACGCCGTAGCGCGCAGCCACGGTCTCGGCGGTCTGCAGCATCGACCAGTAGATCTCGGGCTTGTGTTGCGCAAGCCACGGCTCGTGCAGCATGTGCTGGTTCTGCTGGTTCTGCACGCAGGAAATCGACTCGACGCCGCCGGCGACGTAGATGTCGCCCTCGCCCGCGATGATTCGCTGCGCGGCAAGCACGATCGACTGCAGGCCGGACGAGCAGAACCGGTTGATCGTCATCCCGGGAACGGACACGGGACAGCCCGCCCGCAGCGCGATCTGGCGCGCGATGTTCCATCCGGTGGCGCCTTCCGGGAACGCGCAGCCGATGACGACGTCCTCGACCTCGGCCGGCTCGAGACGGGCGCGCGTCATGGCGTGGCGCACGACGTGGCCGCCGAGTGTGGCGCCATGCGTCATGTTGAACCCGCCGCGCCACGACTTCGCGAGGCCGGTGCGGGCGGTCGAGACGATCACGGCGTCGCGCATCAACGATTTTGCCTCGCCTCTTTGAACCGCAGCCGCTTGTGCGCCAGAATGCGCAGCGACCCCGGCCCGTTCACGCCGATGCTAAAGGCGCCGGGCCGGCATGACAAGCGCGGGGACACCGGCCGGCGTCTTCGGCGAGGAGCGAGACGATGAATGGCTCGATGATGCAGATGCCGCTGATGATCTCGTCGCTGATCCGTCACGCGGACCGGTTCCATGGCGACACGCAGATCGTTTCGCGCAGCGTCGAAGGTCCGCTTCACCGCTATACCTACCGCGACGCGCATCGCCGCGCGCGAAAGCTCGCACGTGCACTCGAGCGCCTCGGCGTCGCCGACGGCGAGCGCGTCGCGACCCTGGCCTGGAACGGCTACCGTCACTTCGAGCTGTACTACGCGGTGTCCGGCATGGGTGCGATCGTGCACACGATCAATCCACGGCTGTTCGGCGAGCAGCTTGCGTACATCGTCAATCACGCCGAGGACGCGCTGGTCTTCTTCGACCTCACGTTCGTGCCGCTCGTCGAGAAGCTCGCCCCCGCGTGTCCGGGGGTCAGGGCCTGGGTCGCGATGACCGATCGGGCGCACATGCCGGCGTCGGCGCCCCCGGCGTGGCTTTGCTACGAGGAACTGCTCGACGCGGAAAGCGACGACTACACGTGGCCCGAGTTCGACGAGAACACCGCGTCGGGCCTTTGCTATACGTCGGGAACGACGGGCCCGCCGAAGGGTGTGCTGTTCAGCCACCGCTCGACGGTGCTGCATGCGTTCGCCTCGTCGCTTCCCGATGCAAAGGCACTCTCCGCACAAAGCGTCGTGCTGCCGATCGTGCCGATGTTCCATGTCAACGCGTGGGGCATTCCCTACTCGGGCCCGCTCGTCGGCGCCAAGCTCGTCTTTCCCGGCGCAGGCCTCGACGGCAAGAGCCTCTACGAGCTGTTCGAGGGCGAGCGTGTGACGACGTCGGCCGGCGTGCCGACCGTCTGGCTGGGGCTCGTGAATTACATGAAGCAGAACGGGCTGCGGCTGTCGACGCTGCGGATGACGACGATCGGAGGCTCCGCCTGTCCCGGCGCGTTGATGCAGACGCTGCAGGACGACTACGGGATCCGCGTGCTGCACGCGTGGGGCATGACGGAAATGAGCCCGATGGGCACGACCGCGACGCTGAAGGCGAAGCATCTCGGGCTCACGCCTTCGGAACGCTTCGATGTCGGCCTGAAGCAGGGCCGTCCACTATATGGCGTCGACATGAAGATCGTCGGCGAGGACGCCAGCGCGCTCCCGCACGACGGCAGGAGCGCCGGCAACCTGCTGGTGAAGGGCCCGTGGATTGCCAGCGGCTATTACCGCGACCCCGTGGCGCCGACCGTCGACGGCTGGTTCCCCACCGGCGACGTGGCGACGATCGATGCGGACGGCTACCTGCGGCTCACCGACCGCGCGAAGGACGTGATCAAATCAGGCGGCGAATGGATCAGCTCGATCGAGCTCGAAAACATCGCGATCGGACATCCGGGCGTGATGGAGGCCGCGGTCATCGGCGTGCGCCACGCGAAATGGGACGAGCGGCCGCTGCTCGTCGTCGTGAAGAAACCCGGGGCGGACGTCACGCGCGAGGCGCTGCTCGACTTCTACGCCGGGCGCACGGCGAAGTGGTGGACGCCCGACGACGTGGTGTTCGTCGACGCGCTGCCGCACACCGCGACCGGCAAGCTCTCGAAGCGCACGCTGCGCGAGCAGTTCCGCGATTACGTGTTGCCGGCAGGCGCGAGCGCGGACGGCAACTGACGCGTCATCCGCTGCCACCGCCGCGCGAGCGCAGGCTGCACCGGCGGCGCCCAGCGCGCGAGCAGGTCATCCATCGCGGCGAAATCGTTGCATACGAGGACGACGTCGCATCCGGCGCCGATGGCCGCGTCGGCACGCGCCACGATATCGCCGGCCGAGTGCGCACCCGCCATTTCGAGATCGTCCGAGAAGACCAGGCCGTCGAAGCCGAGGCGGCCGCGCAGGATGCCGCCGATCCAGATGGCAGAAAACCCGGCCGGACACACATCGACCGCGGGATACACGACGTGCGCCGGCATGATCGCGTCGAGCCCCTGCTGGATCAGCGCCGCGAACGGCACCACGTCGGTGCGCAGGATATCGTCGAGGGCGCGCGCGTCGACCGGCGTGGCGACGTGCGAATCGGCGGCGACGAAGCCGTGCCCGGGAAAATGCTTGCCGACCGCCGCCGCGCCGCCCGCGTCGAGCCCGCACACCAGTGCACCCGCCAAGTCGGCGACGATCACCGGATCGACGTGGAAGGCACGATCGCCGATCACCGCACTCGCACCATGATCGAGATCGAGCACGGGCGTGAAGCTGAAATCGACGCCGTGTGCGCGCAACTCGCGCGCAATGGTCGCGCCGACATCGAAAGCCGCTGCGCTCGCCGCCACCGGATCCTCGTCCCATCGTCGCCCCAGCGTTCGCATCGGCGGCAGCGGCGTGAATTCATCGCCGCGAAAGCGCTGCACGCGCCCGCCTTCGTGATCGACGCCGATGAGCAGTTCCGGCCGCAGTGCGTGGATCGCGCCGGTCAACGCGCGCAATTGCGATGACGACTCGAAGTTGCGTGCGAACAGGATCACGCCGCCGACGTGCGGATGGGCGAGCCGCGCACAATCGCTGCTCGCAAGCTGCAGACCTTCGACGCCGAGCATCACGGGGCCCTGCGTATTCACGCGCCCGGTTCCCGCTTCGCCGCCTGGCGCATCAATGCCTTCATCTCGCGCACCGCCTCCCGCAAGCCGACGAACACGCTGCGCGACACGATCGCATGCCCGATGTGCAGCTCGCGCACGCCGGGAAGCGCCGCGACAGGCTGCACGTTGATGTAGTTGAGCGCGTGCCCGGCGTTGAAGCGCATGCCGAGATCGCGTATCGCACGGCCCGCGATGTGGATGCGGTCGAGCTCGGCGACGACCGCGCGGCTTTCGGCGTCGCGGCCCTTGGCGTGGAATGCGTGCGCGTACGGACCCGTGTGCACCTCGCACACGCGCGCGCCGGCACGTGCGGCCGCCTCGACCTGCGGCAGGTCGGCGTCGATGAACACCGACGTGACGATGCCCGCATCCGCGAGCTTCGCGATGGCGACCTTGAGCTTGTCCTCCTGGCCGGCGACGTCGAGCCCGCCTTCGGTCGTCACTTCCTCGCGGCCCTCGGGCACCAGCATCGCCATTTCGGGCCGCAACGCGCATGCGATGGCGACCATTTCGTCGGTCGCCGCCATCTCGAGGTTGAGCTTGATGTGCACGAGGTCGCGCAGCCGCCGCACATCCTGGTCCTGGATGTGGCGCCGGTCCTCCCGCAGATGGACGGTGATGCCGTCGGCGCCGCCGAGATGCGCCTCGACCGCGGCCCACACCGGGTCGGGTTCGTAGGTGCGGCGCGCCTGGCGCAATGTCGCGACATGGTCGATGTTCACGCCTAGTTCGATCACGATCGATTCCCTTCGCTCGTCACGTCCCGGTCCTCCAGTGCCGCAAGATCGCGCACCACGCGCCGGCTGAAGATGCGCCGCTCCTCGAGGTAGTGGTCGAGGATGCCGCGCATCAGCCGCTTCGCTTCGGCCGCAATGTCGGCGTCGGGGTAGCGCTCGGTCGCAAGCGCAATCAGCGTTTCGCCACGAACCACGGGCCAGGCTCCGCGCGGCTCCGCGGCGATGCGCTGCGGCCCGCGGTCGAACGCGTAATGGTAACGTTCACCGGCTTCGACGCGCGCGCCCGTCGCGACCTCGCGTGTGAGCGTGAGCGCGTAACCGAGCTCCGCGAGCAGCCGCAATTCGAAGCGGCGCAGCGTCGCGGCCTGCGCGCCGGGCGCCTGGTCGGCCGTCAGCGCGCGCAGCGCCGATTCGTATTCGCGCCACAGCGCCGGATGCGCATCCTCGCGCGCCAGCAGCTTCAGCAGCAGTTCGTTGAGATAGAAACCGCACAGCAGCGCGGCACCGCCCGGCAGCGGCATGCCACCCTGCCATTCGGCCTTGACCAGCGTCTTGAGCTCGCCGGCGCCCGCCCAGGACAAGGCGAGCGGCTGGAACGCCTGCAGCACGCCGCGCATCTCGGAACGCGGACGCTTGGCACCGCGCGCAACCATCGCGACGCGGCCGTGGCGCTCGGTGAACGCCTCGACGATGAGACTCGTCTCGCGGTATGCGTAGGTGTGCAGCACGAACGCCGGCTCGTCGTCGTGGCGCTCGCGAAGTGGTTTCACGCGCCCTCCTCAGTAGCCGAGGCGCGTCAGCATCGCGTCGTTGCCGGACCAGCCCCGCTTGACGCGCACCCACACGTCGAGGAACACCTTGCCGCCGAAGAGCGTTTCCATGTCGGCGCGCGCCTGCGAGGCGATCGCCTTCATCCGGCCGCCGCCCTCGCCGACCAGGATCGCGCGCTGGCTCGTCTTGTCGACGAAGATCGTCGCGCGAATGCGCCGCAGCTCGCCGTCGTGCTCGAAGCTTTCGATGGCGACCGCCGTCCCGTACGGCACCTCGTCGCCGAGCTGGCGGAAGATCTTTTCGCGGATGAACTCGGCGGCGAGAAAGCGCTCGTCGCGATCGGTGACGTCGTCGCCCGAATAAAGCGGGGGACCGGGCGGAAGCGCCGCGGCGATCGCGCGCTTGAGCGCGCCGAGCTCGGTGCCCCGCTCGGCGGAAATTGGCACGATCGCGACGAATTCGCGCAGCGCCGCGATCTCGGCGATCCGCGGCAACAGCGCGCGCTTGTCGGCCAGCGCGTCGATCTTGTTGAGCGCCGCCACCACCGGGACACCGTCCGGCAGCAGGTCGAGCACCTCGCGATCCTGCGCGCCAAAGCGGGCGGCGTCGGCGACGAACACGATGACGTCGACGTCGCCGAGCGCCTCGCGCACGGTGCGATTGAGCCGCTCGTTCAGGGGCGACCGGTGCCGGGTCTGCCAGCCGGGCGTATCCACGAAGATGAACTGCGTGCCGGGCTCGGTCAGGATGCCGCCGATCCGGTGGCGGGTGGTCTGGGGCTTGCGCGACGTGATGCTGATGCGCGCACCGACGAGCGCGTTCAGCAGCGTCGATTTGCCGACCGAGGGACGGCCGACGATCGCGACGTGGCCGCAGCGGTGCGCGCCGTCCGGTTCAGCCATCGCGCCGCTCGCGTCGTCCGCGTCAGCCATCGCGCCGCTCGGCCGGCAGCAGATCGAGCGCCTGCGTCGCGGCATCCTGCTCGGCGGCGCGCCGGCTCGCGCCCGTACCGCGGGTCACGATCGCAAGCTCGGGAATGCGGCATTCGACCGCGAATTGCTGCGCGTGCGCCTTGCCGGTCGTGGCGACGATCTCGTACGCCGGCTCGGGCAGCCGGCGCTTGTGCAACGCCTCCTGGAGCCGCGTCTTCGGGTCCTTGCCGAGCCGGGCGGGATCGGCATCGCGCAGCACGTCGCCATAGGCAGCGACGATCGCCGCCCGGGCCGGCGCGAATCCCGCGTCGAGGAAAACGGCGCCGAACACCGCTTCCATTGCATCGGCGAGGATCGACGCGCGGTCGGTGCCGCCGCTTTTCAATTCACCTTCGCCGACGCGGATCGCGCGACCGAGGTCGATGCGACGGGCCACCTGAGCGAGCGTGTTCTCGCGCACCAGATGGGCGCGCGCCCGCGTCAGATGCCCTTCGGGCGCATCGGGAAAGCGCTCGTAGAGGCTCAGTGCGACGACGAAGCCCAGCACGGCGTCGCCGATGAACTCGAGTCGCTCGTTGTTGGGCGTGCCGTAGCTGCGGTGCGTCAGCGCCTGCCGCAGAAGGTCGGGATTCGCGAACGCGTGCTCGACGCCGACGCGCGGCTCGCCACCGGCCGGCGCATCGCGCGACGAAGGGTCGCTAGCCGCGGGACGAGCGCGCTTCGAACTCGAGGAGGATGCTCGCATTGCCGATCATGTGCAGGACCTTCTGCCATGACAGCGTGGCGACGATGGCGTTGCCTTCGCGTCCGACCGCCACTTCGGCCGCGTTGACCGAATCGACGTAATCGGCGGAGAGCCGCCGATCCATCGAGCGGCGGATCTCGGCGGCCGTCGGCGTCTGCACGTCGAGCATCGTCTGGTCGAGCGCCTTCTGGACGGTGAAGTATTCGATGTACGAGGGACCGACGCGGAACGCGACCAGCGCGAAAATGATGATCACGATCGTCGTGAACAAGAAGCCGATCATCGACAAGCCACGCTCGTTTCCGGACACGATGCTCCCTCCGCCGCGCCGCCGGTCAGTGAATGGCGCTGCCGACGCGCTTGAAAGCAAACGACGCGATGTCGTCCCAGTTGAACCAGATGAAGAACGCCCTGCCTCGCAGGTGGTCGTCCGGAACGAATCCCCAATAGCGGCTATCGTCGCTGTTGTCGCGGTTGTCGCCCATCATGAAGTAATGGCCGGCGGGAACCCGACATTTGAAGCCGCGCTCATTGTAGTCGCAATTTTCGCGCCCGGGGAACGGCCGGACGTTCGACGGATACACCGGCTGGGCCTGCGCGTTGATGCCGATCGTATGCGTCAGCCCCGCTTTGCCGTCGGTGTCCTCGACGCTTTTCTCGAGCGTCTCGAAGCGCAGCCCCTCGAGGTAGCTGTACGAGCCGTCGGCGCGCTGCGGCCACGGCGTGCCGTTGACCGTCAGCTTCTTGTCACGGTACTCGACGACGTCGCCGGGGAGGCCGACCACGCGCTTGATGAAATCCTGCGACGGGTTCAGCGGATAGCGGAAGACGACGACGTCGCCGCGGCTGGGATTGGAAATCGGGATGATCTTCTGCTCGATGACCGGCAGCCGGATCCCGTAGATGAACTTGTTCACGAGGATGAAATCACCCACCTCGAGCGTCGGACGCATCGACGACGAGGGAATCTTGAACGGCTCGGCGAGAAACGAGCGCAGCACGAACACGACGAGCAGAACCGGAAAGAACGACTTCGAATACTCGACCCACACCGGCTCGGCGGCGCCGGGCGCCCGTCGTGCGGCAAAGAACAGCCGGTCGACAAGCCAGACGATGCCGGTCACGGCGGTCAGCACGAACAGGATCAGGGCGAAGTTCATCGAATCTCAGGAAGAACGAAGGGGGAACCGACTGCGGAAGGTACGGCGATCAGCGGCGCGGCATTGTCGCACGGAGATCGATCGGGGTCGGCGCTGCAATTATTGCGGCGGAGATGGCCGGGGACGGCGTGGCGTTCACGCCGCGACAATTACAGCCTGGCCCCGATTCACTTGCCGCCGACCTGCAGGATCGCGAGGAACGCTTCCTGCGGGATCTCGACGCTGCCGACCGACTTCATCCGCTTCTTGCCCGCCTTCTGCTTCTCGAGCAGCTTCTTCTTGCGCGTGATGTCGCCGCCATAGCACTTCGCGAGCACGTTCTTGCGCAGCGCCTTGATGTTCTCGCGCGCGATGATCTGGGCGCCGATGGCCGCCTGCACGGCGACGTCGAACATCTGCCGCGGGATGAGCGAGCGCATCTTCGCCGCGACTTCGCGACCACGGTAGGTCGCCACCGACCGGTGCACCATGACCGACAGCGCATCGACGCGCTCGCCGTTGATCAGGATGTCGAGCTTCACCACATCGGCCGCGCGGAACTCCTTGAACTCGTAGTCGAGCGACGCATAACCGCGTGACACCGACTTCAGCTTGTCGAAGAAGTCCATCACGACTTCCGCCAGCGGCAGCTCGTAGGTGAGCAGCACCTGGCGTCCGACGTACTGCATGTTCTTCTGCACCCCGCGCTTCTCCGTGCAAAGCGTCAGCACCGGGCCGACGTAATCCTGCGGCATGAGGATCGTCGCCGTGATGATCGGCTCGCGGATCTCCTCCACCTTGGATAGCTCGGGGAGCTTCGACGGATTCTCGATCTCGAACAGCGTGCCGTCGCGCAGCAGCACCTGGTAGACGACGGTGGGCGCCGTCGTGATCAGGTCCATGTCGTATTCGCGCTCGAGCCGCTCCTGCACGATGTCCATGTGCAGCAGGCCGAGGAAGCCGCAGCGGAAGCCGAAG